>RCUF01000207.1_pt1 | contig 27084 bp, 21 predicted proteins | sample 2166311 | NCBI WGS metagenome assembly RCUF01 (sample SAMN09932608, study PRJNA488358) | compost metagenome | feature: garden; material: soil; isolation source: compost soil in 4-hydroxybenzonitrile-enriched culture | place: Germany: Experimental Botanical Garden Goettingen | collected 2016-01-27
TATTAAGCATATTTTCGGGTACAATAGTCATCGAGTAGGGTTCCTTTCTTGGTGGTGTCGTAATCCCGAGAATACCCTACTTTTTTGTGCCTTGGCTAGGCTCCAAATCTTGGTACACAACTTATTTTACGCCATCATTTCCAAATTAGATCGAACACAATAGAGGAAAAAATCTCCTTTATTTTCGAAAATGAGATGATTTCAAAGAAAATAGAGGAATTTTTTTCCTTTATCCTTACTTAAATTGCCCTAAAATACGAAAAATCAGCGTTTAGCACCAAAATAGAGGAGTTAAGTTCCTTTATTTTATGGTCTTGAGCGAATCCTGATGGAATAGGGGAACCTTTTTCCTTTATTGCTACCGAAGTGCTGAGATAGGCTGAAACCGCCCAACTTGAGCCCATGATGCTTCTGTTTAACACGACATGAGCCTAATCACGATTACTTGTGGCATACTCTTTATTTTCGTATAAAGTGCATCTTATTATCGAATGTCCTAATCAATATTATGAATTCATGCGATAGTACATCCTTTTTGAGTCAAAACGCACGTTGTTGCTAAATATGAATATAATGGAGTGGTTCCTGGGTTACTCGCACCTTAAAACACCTTAGACGCAAAGTAAAAGAGACTCTCCATATAAGAGAGCCTCTTTATTTACGTCCCAGAAGGGATTCGAACCCCCGACCGACGGCTTAGAAGGCCGTTGCTCTATCCAGCTGAGCTACTGAGACACATAGTATGTAAAAAGGATGCGTTATTCATTATAACGCATCCTTTTTATTTTTCAAAGAGGTTTTATTTGTCGATTATTGGAATATGGTGGAAGTGCTGCTTTTAGCTTTACAGAAAGATCAGGATGAGCCAGCAAATTTAATTTGAATTGTTCGCGCTGCTTTGCTGGTTCTGGCCAACCTTCATCACCAAACTCCTCCTCTTTGATGACATGAAATGCTTGATGCATACTGTTATCGAACCAATCGATGTCGAGACTGGCATCGCTTTTTAGCATTTTTATGATTTCATACTGTTCTTCATCTGCTGAACGAGCAACATATACGTACAAATCAGGTGCAAGCGCAGCTCCCGGACTTACAATAATTTCAGCACACGGAACACCTTCATGCTCGGTAATCCTGCTAAATTTCGCATCTTTAATGTAATACATTGCGGCGCATCCCTTCTTAATACATTAACTACGTTCTAGTATTGCTCTTACCTGCTGCTTTGTTTCTTCGCTTCCAAGTCTGTAAATTTCATGGTACAGATCATTCATCAGACTGGAGTAATTGGCATTTACCCATTCCTCCGGGGTGTCGGGCCAAGGATAAGTAAACGCTAAAAACTCACTATCCTCTGTCTCTCCAATTTGCTCCAACATATGACTTATCGTGTCAGCTTCTGACTCCGTGGCATGAATGACCCATTCATAACTAGCCTCATCCTGATTATCAAGCAGAGAACGTCCCTGAACGGAGACGTAATAAGTCCTTTTTTCCATGCACAATCCTCCTCACTAAATAGTCTTACAATTCCGTTTGGAATGATCAAATCATCTGTTTTAGTCATAGTTTTCCTTAGAGGACAGACATTTTATGCCCACTCTAGGCATAATTTGTTATTACTTTTCAACCCGCCAAGGCTACGGGAACGGAAGTCATCATAGAGAGGAGAAACCAAAATGTGCGGAATTACGGGTTTTATCGAGTGGAATCGGGATTTAACGCAGGACCTTGATCTGGTGCTGTCGATGACATCCTGTTTAGAAAAGAGGGGGCCGGATGCCCAAGGAACATGGATTTCCGGCCCTTGTGCTTTTGGGCATCGCAGACTGAGCGTAATGGACCCTGAGAACGGAGCTCAGCCTATGGTCATTCCGGAAGAGGATGCCACCTATACGATTGTCTATAATGGAGAAATTTATAACGCTCCAGAATTAAAGGATGAGCTTCGCAGACGAGGACGGACATTTCGGACGAATTGCGATACGGAAGTACTTCTGCAATCCTATATCGAATGGGGACCGGATTGTGTTGATCGGCTAAATGGTATTTTTGCATTTGGTGTGTGGGATAGTGTACGGAAGCATGTTTTTTTTGCCCGGGATCGGCTAGGTGTTAAACCTTTATTTTATAGCGAGGTGGAGGGCACGCTAGTTTTTGGTTCTGAACCAAAATCATTACTCAAGCATCCTAAAGTTGAACCGGTGATCGGTGCAGACGGGCTAGCAGAAATTTTTGTCGTTGGACCAGCCAGAACACCTGGGCATGGAATCTATCAGAATATGAGGGAACTTAAGCCCGGTCATGCCATGATTTTTAACCGTTCCGGGCTTCGTATCCATCCATATTGGAAGCTCGAAGCAGATCAGCATTCGGATAATCCTGATGAGACTGCTGCTAAAATTCGGGAATTGCTACAGGATACGATGGATCGACAGTTGATCTCGGATGTTCCCGTGTGTACGCTTCTATCTGGCGGACTGGATTCCAGCGCCCTAACCGCTCTTGCCGTAGACTATTATCGCCGAACTGGTCAAGGTCAGGTACACACTTACTCTGTCGATTACGTAGATAATGACAAGTATTTTCAAGCACACAGCTATCAGCCCGGTACTGATGAGCCTTGGATCAAACGAATGATTGAGGAGCTGCAAACGGAGCATCACTGGATTTCCTTCGATACTCCTGACCTTGTCGCGGCTCTACCAGACTCAACCCTAGCTCGTGATCTGCCGGGTATGGCTGATGTTGACGCATCACTCCTGCTCTTTTGCAGAGAAATTAAGAAGGGCGCTACCGTAGCTATTTCCGGCGAAGCAGCTGACGAAGTATTCGGAGGATATCCGTGGTTCCATCGTAAGGAACTGCTCGAATCCGGCACGTTCCCATGGTCCATCGCTACTGATCTGCGAGCCAGCCTCTTATCACCGGAAATTAGAGCCTGGATTTCTCCGGAGAAATACGTTGCCGATCGTTACGATGAGGCACTAAGTGAAGTTCCTCAGCTTCGGGGAGAGAACGACGAACAAACGCTAATGCGAACAATGTCTTACCTTAACATTACGCGCTTCATGCCGACCTTATTAGATCGTAAAGATCGTATGAGTATGGGGGCTGGACTTGAAGTTCGGGTTCCTTACTGCGATCATCGTCTCGTTCAATATGTATGGAATATCCCGTGGGAAATCAAAACAATCGGCGGTCGCGAGAAAGGTATTTTGCGCAAGGCGCTTGAAGGCATCCTGCCGGAAGATGTGCTGTATCGGAAAAAAAGTCCGTATCCCAAAACACACAATCCTGCTTATTTGAACGCTGTAAGAGGACAAATGCTAGATATTCTGGATAATCCCAATTCTCCTATTTTACCTTTAATTGATGCCAAAAAAATACGTGAGATCGCTGCTTCACCAGAATCTTCCTCTAATTTGCCATGGTTCGGCCAGCTTATGTCTGGACCACAATTGTTCGCTTATTTGACTCAAGTAAATTACTGGTTACAAGAATACCACGTTACCATTCGCTGAGTTTAAAATAAAAAAAGAGCTCCAGCAGCGTTCCTTCAAGAAGAAATGCCGCTGAAGCTCTTGTCATGATTAAGCTGATTTGTTCTCACGATTTTTAAGACAGCGTATGAGTTTCTATGTACTCGGGGAAGGTTAAATTCTTAAATAAGGGGCTGTCCCAAAAGTAGGTTTACTGTCAAAACTAGAAATAGCGGTGCAAGGAAGACGATCCCTGCACCGCTTGATTCCGCCACATTCTATGACCGTATCTCATGTGTAATAGTGTCATGATGTGGAATTCCTGAAATTCCTGCAAATGTGCAGGCTTTGATCATGTAAAGCCTCTAAATGACCTAAATTGCTGCAAATGTGCAGGCTTTCTCTAAGGATTCTTTTCAAACTAGTCTATTCTGAATCATATTCCTGCACTTTTGCAGGCTTTTGTGCATCCTTTCATGGCTACTTTTATAAAACTGCATTTTTGCATTTTTTCCTGATATCTTGCCTTTCCACTGCTAAACAAGAAGCGCCCCTCAAAGTTATCTTAGATAACTTTTGGGGCGGCCTCTTCCGATCTTACTTCAAATAAGCTCCATCTACTCCGATTTTGCCAGGAGCAGGATTGTTAGGGAGATCTTGAACATAAACACGCAGATTGCCTTTACCTGATACAGTAGCAGTGAGTGTTCCATTGTTTACGTTTTTAACATCCCCAGTGACAGCATCCTTGTAGATACCGTTAGGAATGCCTGTGAAAGTAGCTGATGAACTCACTGTAACGAGTGCAAAGCTATCCACACCTTTTGCTGTATCGGTAAAGCGGCGTTTATACGCAATGTTACCGCTAACTCCTTCAGTTGAGTACTGGCCTTTTTGCAGAGCAGGAATTTTGCGGCGAATTTGGTTGAGACGCTGCACGTGCTTAACAAGTGGATGATTTAGTGTTTGTGCTACTTGACCTGTTGCGGATTGAACCACACCAAAGTCACTTGCTACAACAGTTCCTTCTATATTGTCTCCAAAATAAGCACGTCCTGTAGTTTCGAGCGGGCAAGTAGGACCACAATCAATTTTAGCCCCTGCCTTGAACTCAATTTCCGAACCATAGAAAAGAGTAGGTATTCCACGGAAAGTCCACATAAGGCTCATATTTTCTGCCCATGCTGCTGTCCCGCCTGTATAACGCGTACCCGATTTGTTCGGGCCATAATCATGACTGTCAACGTATACCACGTTATATGTTGCATCATTGTAGCTATCATCCGAATCCTTACCATTCCAGAAAGCATTGCCGGCATCACTGAAGTTCATATGCATACGCATATCAATAACGTTCATACCAGAGAACTGACTGTGATCTGGAGTATGATAATTGTTGCCATTCATGAATGCATTGGTAGATGTCGGTTGATTAGCTGTGCCCATCACAGAATTTTCGTATTGATACATTTCTAAAGCTGCTGCTGCGTCGTCTGCACTGTATTGTTTACGTTCTTTCCAGGTGAAGAATTGGGCAGAATGGTTCACCGAGCCACGGTTCCATTTATCATTTACGAAGGAACCAACCTCACCGAACATGAAGAAGTTTTTACCCTTGTCTCCGAACTTTTGGGCAGCATAGTTTTGAGCATCAGGTAAAAATTCTCGGTTCCAAGTTGTACGAGGGACATGCACCGCTGTATCAATACGGAAGCCATCCACACCCATATCAATAAAATTACGATAAACTTCTTTTAAGAAATCCTGAACCCTTTGATTTTCTGTGTTAAAATCAGCAAGATCCTCGTGAATCCAGCAGCTTCTGGAATCCTCACCTTCCCAGTTGCCTATCCAGCATTGATGGAACAGCTCCGATGGAAACATTCCAGATGTCGGATTCGGCCATTGGCAATTATAAATTCGATATCCTTCCTTGCTATAGAACGAAGTCGGTTGTCCCCAGTTCCGGCAGGTATTTCCGGCTGGTTCTTCGGTTGACCAAATATCGCCATTATACGCTTTACCCATCGGGTCGTTTCCATTGAGTCCATCGTATACCTTGCCAGGTACAGGTGTGTCATAATACCAGCTCCATTGACTGTCTTGGACACCATAAACAGTTGGTGAGAACAGATTTTTCTCACCCCAACGACTTGAGTGGTTGTACACAACGTCTTGAATAATTTTGATGCCTTTGTTGTGAGCTTCATTAATCAATTCTTGATAGCTTGCACCTTCTGATTCTAATCGTGGATCAACCCGATAGAAGTCCCAGCCATGGTAGCCATGGAAATCATAATCAGAACGGTTTAGTACGACTGGTGTAATCCAAATTGCGGAGAAGCCAAGTGCTTTAATGTAATCTAGTTTTTCAATCAGACCTTTGAAATCGCCTCTAAACATGGGGTCATTGTTAGCAGCGTTTCCAGAAGATACATGGAATTGGCCTCCCCGGTTGTTGGATGAATCCCCATCATAGAAGCGGGCTGTCATAACAAAATAAATGGAATCCTCCCGCATGTCTGTACCGATTGGTTCGCCACCCGGAAGTGGTGTTGGTGCATCTCCTGTTTTTGCTGAGACTGAAGCGCTGCTTGCAGATTTGTTTGAAGGTTCTGCTTTGTCATATGCCGCTACTGAATAAGTATATACAGTTTGAGCATCAAGCCCTGAATCTGCGTAAGAATTGGTGGCAGATATGAATACCTTTGTACCTTGAGTACCGCCAGTACGAGTAATTTCGTACCCGGCTACACCGCGTCCACCCTCATTATCTATAGAAGCAGTCCAAGTTAACGCGATTCTAATTCCATTCGCTACAGCACTAACATTTGTTGGTACAGAAGGAGGTGTTGTATCTGGAACAGGAGGAATACACGGGTTGATCGTGTTTGCAGTTACAACGCCATCCTTGATGGTCGTTATACCAGGCCCGATGGAATAATTCACTCCACCATGATTGTCCCAAGCTCCATTACCGTTATTGAAAACAACGTTTACTCCGGTGGCTGTACCTAAATTAATTTTCTTTTTCTTCCAATCCGTACATGAAGTTGCTTCCATAGCTTCTCCAGGAGCAGTCGTCCACGTAGAACCATTGATTTGATAATGAATGTTTACTGAGCTCCAGCCTCGAGTTTTTGTATAATAATAAATTTCAGCTGTATTTTCACTTGTTGGATCAGCTGTTGTAACTTGCAGGGCTGTGGACTGTGCTGATTGATTGCCAGCAGCATCTTTAGCTAGAACAGTATAGCTGTAAGTTGTTGATGCAGTTAAGCCCGTGTCGGTATACGAAGTTGTGGTTACACCGGTTTTAACTAAATTTCCATTGCGATAGACATCGTACCCAGTAACGCCAACATTATCTGTTGATGCTGTCCAGGAAATAACAGCGGAGGCACTAGTCACTGCACCTTTGCTTAGTCCAGTTGGAACACTTGGCGGGGTAGTATCCGGTGTACAAGGACTTGCTGCATTTACCGTAACGACTCCATCCTTAATCGTTGTAATCCCTGCTCCAATTGTATAATTAGAGCCGCCATTGTTATCCCAAGCTCCAGAACCATTGTTAAATGCAGCCTTTAATCCTGTTGCTGTACCAAGGTTAATACTTTTGGCAGTCCAATTTGTACAACCAGCATCGTTCATATTTACACCAGGAGCAGTAGTCCAGGTAGAACCATTTATTTGATAATGAATATTTGCCGAGCTCCATCCACGAGTTTTTGTATTGTAGTAAATTTGAGCAATATTGTCGTTGGGGGCTTCTGAAGTAGTCACTTGAAGTGGGTCCGATTGAGGGGATTGATTACCAGCAGCATCTTTTGCCAGAACTGTATAACTGTATGTTGTCGATGCAGTCAATCCGGAGTCTGTATATGAGGTCGAAGTTACATTAGATTGGATTAGTGTACTATTCCGATAAACATCATAACCAGTAACACCAACATTATCTGTGGATGCTGTCCAGGAGAACATGGCTGATGTACTTGTAACAGTGCCTTGGGTCAGACCCGTTGGAATGGTCGGTGGTTCATCTTCGGATATACCACAAGGGTTTCCAGAGGAAATGATACCGCTTTCAATATTAACATCACCAGTACCAAGCAAGTAATTTTTTCCACCATTATTATCCCAGGTGGAGCCATTGTTAAATGTAGCGGTTAATCCAGTTGCTGAACCAAGAGCAATCGTCTTTTTCTTCCATAAACTACAGCCCTCATCCATCGCTACTCCAGGAGCGGTGGTCCATGCTCCGCCAGTTGGAGAATAATGAATATTTACTGTCGGCCAGCTTGCATTAGACTTGTAGTAAACGGTAACTGTATTATCATCTGGAATTTGACCACAGGGATTACCAGCATTCGCAAAAACCTGTCCATCTTTCACTTGATGTATTCCGCTAGTAAGGGAGTAGTTATTTCCACCGTTGTTGTCCCAAGCTCCTGAACCATTATTGAATACAGCTTGAAAACTAGAGGTACTTCCTAAGGAAATTGTAGCTTTAGTCCAGTTTGTACAAGCTGCTTCCATCGCTACGCCCGGAGCAGTAGTCCAAGCCCCGCTCCCATTATGATGAATGTTGACGGAACTCCAGTTTTTATATGGGGTGTAATAATAGACGATGGCTTCATTGCCACTAGTTGATTCTGATTCAGATTCAGCTGCTGCCGCAATGGAATATGAAGTGCTCCCACTCATGCTTCCAAGAAATGAAAAGAAAAAGGTGATACAAAGTATAAGACTGTTCCACTTCTTTAAGTGCACAAATCTCCTTGTCATTAATAACTATCCTCCTATAAAATATTTTTAAGGTGTTGCACAAATACGTAATGCCTCCTCCCTCTATTTATGCAATCGTTTTCATTTGTTCTGATTATATTATCCCCATCAACCAATATTTGTCAACACTTAAAGAGGATAAAATTTAAAATTGATAGTATCGACATAAGGGATGTAGTGAAATAGTCTTAATCAAGAACCCCGGAGGTTAACCTCCGGGGTTCTTATTGAGTACTCATCTATTAGTTGAGCTCTTCAATTTATCCACAAGCTCACGAAGTGCAGCTCCTCGATGACTAATTGCTTGCTTCTCTTCAATGGTTAGCTCTGCCATAGTCTTCTCATAGGGCGGCAAATAAAAGAGCGGATCATATCCAAACCCACCGCCCCCAGCCGGTTCAGATGTGATCCATCCCTCGACCGATCCAGAGGATTCAACAAATTGTCCGGTTGCAGGATCATATAGAGCAAGGTGGCAAACGAATTGAGCTGTGCTAAGAAGAGGCTGCTCGGTATCCTCGCCTTGCTGAAGCTTCTCAAGCTCAGCAAGCAGCTTGGTATTGTTATCAGCGTCCGAAGCCCCTTCGCCTGCATATCTTGCGGAATATACTCCAGGGTCACCGCTCAGCTTATCAACGCATAATCCGGAATCATCAGCCAATACAGGCTGTCCGAGCAAATCACCTACGGTTTTTGCTTTTTTACGAGCGTTGTCGGCAAAGGTCTCTCCGTCTTCAACCACTTCAGGCACATCGGGATAGTCATACATACTTTCAACCGATTTGCCTGTAAACTCCAAGGCATGAGCGAATTCCCGCATCTTTCCTTTATTTCGAGTTGCTACAATAATTGTAGATCCATTCATATTCATTATACGTTAGCCCCTGCATCACCATTAGGAATTTTTAGAGCGATCGGACCGAGAGCTTCCCGCTGCTGAGCAATCATCTCTTGAATCCCTTTCTCAGCAACTGCAAGCATTTGGTCTAGCTGACTTCTGGAGAAAGGATGCTCTTCACCTGTACCTTGGACTTCAACAAATTGTCCTTGTCCAGTCATAACGACATTCATATCCACCTTAGCCTTGGAGTCTTCTTCATAATTCAAATCAAGCAAAATTTCCTGTCCTACAATTCCTACACTAACGGATGCTAAATAGTCGGTAATCGGAAATACGGGAAGAGAGTGCTTCTGAACAATTTTGTTTATAGCAATGGCCATCGCGATAAAAGCCCCTGTAATCGAAGTAGTACGTGTACCTCCATCAGCCTGCAGTACGTCGCAATCGATCGTAATAGAACGTTCTCCCAGAGCATGCAGATCAACAACAGAACGGAGTGAACGCCCGATCAATCTTTGAATCTCCATCGTTCTGCCGCTCAGCTTACCGCGTGCTGCTTCACGTTGGTTACGGGATTGTGTTGCCCTAGGCAACATGGAATACTCGGCTGTAATCCAGCCTTTTCCCTGCCCCTTCATAAACATAGGCACTTTTTCCTCTACTGTCGCTGTGCACATTACTTTCGTATCGCCAACTTCAATATATACAGAGCCTTCTGCATATTTATTTATATTTACAGTCAAACTCATCGGTCTGCGCTCATTAGCCTCGCGTCCGTTTGTTCTCATCATTCACTGCCTCCTACGTTTCATGCTGTCCTTATATGCTTTTCCTATTCTACCAAAGTGTAGGCATAAAAGCATCTTTTGAAACCCATAATCTTGTAAGAGTTGGTGAGTGTGCCCTGAGTGTTCTGCGTAGTACATTGAGCAATGCACTACATCGGGATTTCGTTAATCACATCTGGTCTCATTACCGGTTCGCCGTATTTTTGATCATCCATTCCAACTACATCCTTTTGCCCGTTAAGCCAAATACGAACTTTCCCTTCTTTGGTGTTCTGCGTTACCGTAAGTACCAAGGATTGCATCATTTGTGCCGGAGGTTTCTCCCCGATATTGAACATATCATCTTCAATCGATACCGTGATTACTCCATCCTCTGATATTTCAACAGCTTTTAGAACCGATTGATCCGTTAAGACTCTCTCTAGTCCTGAAGCTTTGGAAGGACCTTTAATTAGCTCACCAATCGCTGCTGTTACAGGACTGCTCTCTGACGAGACAAATCGGGTGACTGGAACATAGTATTGTACCCCTCCCGATGTTGAAGCCGAGAAGAAAACAGTGACGGGCCTAGTCTGTGATAAATTCGTTCCTTCGCCCAGTTCGAGATTGATTCCTAAATTGCTATTGAGCGGGCGATCGAGTGGTGTGCCGTTGATTGGCATTTCATTTAACTTGGCTCCGTCCATCCATAGCTGAACATTTTTAATTTGAGGATCACCCAGTAAAGTCCATGTCACCGCTTCAAGCAGCTTCCGTTCATCACCTTTATCATACTCGCCAAAAGATTTGTTGAATTCCACAATGGCAAGCTGCTCGTCCTGCTTAATTGTAACGGCCTTGACCTCAGTGTTTTTCGGAAGCACCCCGCTAAATCCCGTTGGAATGTAATTGCTGTACGTGCCGTCCTTCACCAGCATTTCAAGCATTCGCGTATATTTGCTTGCAGCATCTCCTTGTGGTAAATGTAGTGAGACCGGAGCAAGCCAACCATGTTCATCCTTTAAAAATACTGTTGACAACGCTTCTTCTGTTAGCAGGCTTGTCTTGTTACTAGCTTCAAGAGATTTCAGCATCTGGCTCTCAATCTCCGTCGGCGGCGGATCAATCTGTGCTGAAGGGCCTGTCCCAAACAAACTGCAACCGGATAATAACAACGGAATAGTTAATACACTAAATGCTGCGGTATTACGAAATTGCCGGTTCCATCTCATCCCTATAGTTCCTCCCTAACATTTTTCTTGAGTTTGTATTACTATATATACGAGCCCTCTTGTGAAAAATAACTTCTGAACACACATTATTTAGAAGTCTGTGCTCGCTCTGGAATAAAAAATATTGGGTAAGGGTGATATGAATGGAACAACAACCAAAAGATAAGTTACCTTACAGCCTGAACAGTAAAAAGGTTGCTGACGCAACCAGAATGTGGCTTCAAAAACGCGGAGTTACTATGGAGGAAATAGCTGAGCTTGTATTGCTGCTGCAGAAAAAGTATTATCCTGAGCTGACTATGGAGGAATGCATACATAATGTAGAGCAGGTGCTGAGCAAAAGAGAAGTACAAAACGCGGTACTTACTGGTATCCAGCTTGATATTCTCGCAGAACAAGAGCTATTGATTCCTGAGCTTCAGGATATGATCTCTCATGATGAAGGCTTGTACGGAGTAGATGAAATTCTTGCCTTCTCCATCGTCAACGTATATGGAAGTATCGGTTTTACGAATTATGGTTATGTAGACAAATTGAAGCCAGGTGTTCTGGAAAGATTGAATGACAAGAGCCTTGGTCCCTGCAATACCTTCCTTGATGACATTGTTGGCGCGGTAGCGGCTTCTGCAAGCAGTCGGATCGCCCACCGCAAGCAGACGGAGCGTGAACAAGAGCGCGGAGAAGATACGTTAGGTCCTGATATTGTTCGTTAGCTGATATTGTTCGTAAGTATATGAATTTGCCTCAGGGCTGGGGGATCGCTTTTTTTGACCACTAGGCTAACCTATATTTCTTGAAATTAAGGGTAAAAAAAGACCCTATTCCTCAGATTGTATCCAATCTGCAGAGCAATAGGGTCCTTTTGGAGTTCTATATTTTCCCTTAGTAATAAACCACTCTTCAGGTCGGTCTCTAACCTACACTAGCTTAAAAACATCGGTCTGCCTATCGCTGCCATCGGAAATTTGAACTTGCCCCAATCGAATCAGCTCAATTACATGGGCTAAAGTCTCTGACATCGCAAAACGCATCTGATGGATTCCAAGCTCATTACCAAACAATACAGCACACACCTCATAACCGGTCATCGCCTGCTCCGCAAGCATATTTACAATTCGTTCCAATCGTTCTTCATGATGCTTGATCAATAACCGGGTTCGTTCCCCAAAGTAGATGAAGGGATTCCGATGCCCCGGAAATGCAATATCCACCTCATAAGCGCTTAGCTTGTCCAGTGAAACCATAAAGGTATGAAGCGGCATAGGATCACTGCCTGGTAAAAAGCTCACATTGGGAGAAATCTGCGGCAGTACAGCGTCTCCACAGATCATTATTTTTTGTTCGGTATGATAAAAAGAGAGATGCCCTGGCGCATGTCCCCCCGTTTCTATAGGAAGCCATATTCGTCCTCCCATTCTAAACCTGCTCTCTTCTGACAAATAGGTCACCTCAGGAACTGGTGTAACCTGACTGATGAAGCTTTCCATATGAGCTGGCAGTTGCTCACACCAGGCTTCAGGCAGCCCATTCCTGCTATATAGATTCAGAAGCTCCTCATTCATTGTACTTGCTGCTCCCCACATTCGCCGGGTCTCTTCATGCGCTCTTTCCGACATAAAGACAGGGGCGCCGCTTAAAGACTGCATGTATCCGGCCATCCCATAATGATCCGGATGATGATGGGTGATCACAATAGCTGATATGTCTGCAGCCGATATTCCCAACTCAGCGAAGGCCTCACGCCACTCTCCCTCTGACACATTCGTGTGTGGTCCGGGGTCTATGATCGTTATCCCTTCGTCTCCGCGCAACACATAGCTGTTCACCCATCGCAAAGGAGGCGCCATAGAAATTCGAACTAAAGCAATCTCTTCCTGATCCCATTTCTGGACCCGTTTTATCGTCATACAGCAGTACCTACCATAATCATACGTGGAGAGTAAGCTTCATCATATTCCTCTTCATCGTAATCTCCATGGACTTTATCCAGTCGAAGCCCCGCCGCATGCAGCATCTCCGTCAACTGATCTATCGAATACATTTTAATTCTCTCCAGATAGTTACGCGGCTGTTGAATGGAGTCATCGAGACTTCCACTGATTTGATGGTCCTTAATCGTAATTTGTTTCTTCACATAGCCATCCTCGATCACTCGGTTTTCTACGATCAGCTGTCCCTCGTCCACCCGCTCTGAATGAGACACCAAATGGGATATGGTATATTGAGGATTGAGGAAATCTATAATAAATCGTCCACCTGGCTTTAACATCCTGGAGATTTCCTGTAACACTTTAATGTGCTCCTCATCTTGTTCAAAATATCCAAACGAAGTAAACAAATTGACGACGGCATCAAATCCACCTTCAAGAGGCAAACTTCTCATATCACTTTGAACCCAGGTTACTGTGCCTTCCGGATCATTGCTGCGAGCCTCCTTAAGCAGCACTCCCGACAAATCTATCCCTGTTACCTCATAACCTGCTTCATGAAGTGCCATCGAATGACGCCCCATTCCGCAGCATAAATCCAGCACCTGTGCTCCCTTCGAAAGTCCAAGCCAAGAGATCATCTTATGTACTTCACGTTTAGCTCCCTGTATATCTCTATGTTTATACACTAGCAAGTAGTCTTCTCCAAAGCTTCGTTCATACCATTCTGCCATTTAGCCCACTCCTTCCCCGATCATGATCATGCGCTCTTTGTAACCGTACGTTCAGTTGTCTGCTTCTTATTGTACTGCCTGTCAGTTCTAAACTCAAAGGATGCTTTTTACTAAAAATAAGCTTCCACACGAAAAAAACGATAGCAGCCAAAGCATATCTGCTTATCTGCCATCGTTTTTTTAATATAATTTATCCGTAATCGCCTTAGCCGTTACTTCCCTAACCTTCAATGCATCTTCCTTCATTTTAAAAGTAACGCCAACATTTAAAATATCAATAAGAACAAGCTGTGAAACCTTAGCTGATAATGAGCTCCCCTGCAGCGGATTTTCTCTTGCAACCATCAACAGTACAATATCAGCAATTTTAGTAATTGGAGAGCGGGCATTGCTAGTAATGACAACAATTTTGGCACCGGCTTTTTTAGCCAGACTTAAGTTGTCAATGGTATCCTTGGTGCTGCCTGAAATCGAAATTCCTACGGCGACTTCATTAGGTCCCATCAGAGAAGCCGCCATCGCTTGAAAGTGCGTATCTGATCTGGCCATCGTTCTTTTTCCGATTCTGGAAAAGCTATGCGCAGCCTGAAGGGCAGTTAAGCCCGACGAGCCTACGCCGAAAAAGTGTATACATTCCGCATCATGCAGCACAGAAATTGCCTTCTCTAATTGCTCATGGTTTACCAATTCAGAGGTTTGCTCCAAGGAGCTGATATGCATAGAGACCACTTTTTGCTTTACAGTGGACGCATCGTCCTCTTCAGTAACTTCGTTATACAAGCGGTCAGACGGCTTGACCAAATCCTGAGCTAAAGATAGCTTGAAATCCTGGAATCCCTGAAACTTCAGCTTGCGGCAAAAGCGCAATACCGTCGTTTCCCCGACATCTGCTCTCTCTGCAAGCTCTGTGACCGAATGATAAATGATATCTTGAGAATTATCCAAAATAAATTTAGCTACCTTTTGTTCTGTTTTGGTTAAGCCATTCAAATGACTGCGGATCGACAATAGCGTTTTTCCCATTCCTTGTTCGTTCGACAAGTGAATCCCCTTTCTTTCAGGCAAGGCCTTACAAACCTTTAGACCGTATTCCATTTCCGACAGATGGACTGTATCCATCACATATGATGTTCATAAATATAAGTAATACATAATTAATGGAAAATGGCAATCCTAAAGCCTTTTCTTTAGAAAATAAGACGCTACTGCTCCTACCACTCCACCATCGTCTTCCAATGCGGCAGGTACAATATCAATTTTTGTCTCAGCAGGCAGCTCTCGAAACACTGGCAGCAATTGTCCGTAAACCTGTTGACGTACCCGTTTCAGCAGGAAATCTCCCTGCTTGGTTACAGCTCCGCCGATTACGATACCTTGAGGATTAAACAAATGTATTAAATTGGCTAAACCAATAGCAATATAGCTTGAATATTGATCTACCAGTTCAACAGCCTGTAAATCCCCTTCTCTCGCAAGGGCAAACACTTCTTCTGGGTTATGATACTTAGTACAATCTACGCCGGATTCCTGAACGATTCTCATCAATGCGGTAACTGAAGCATATTGCTCCCAACAGCCAGCTCTGCCACAATTGCATGGATGTCCATCTGCCTGTATGACTTGATGGCCTATTTCACCGGCAAACCCATCTCGTCCACGGTAAGGCTGCTTATCAATAATAAGGCAGCCCCCGACTCCTGTTCCGAGTGTGACGCAAATAAAGTCCCGCCAATTTCTGCCCGAGCCTATCCACGCCTCGCCATAAGCCATTGCATTGGCATCATTATCTATAACAACCGGGAGGCCAGTTAATGCATTAAGTCTCTCTCTTAGCCTCATGCCTGCCCAACCGGGCAGGTTTGCTGTCGCTCCCATCACAATTCCTGCTTCAGCATTGACCTGACCTGCAGATCCAATGCCAACCCCTTGGATTTCCCAATCTTGTTCACTAGCGTATATCTGCAATTTTTCCACGATAGCTGCGAGCCGTTCAAGTATTGCCTCTCCACCTTTATGAGCATTGGTGGGCACGCTAATACGATACACGACCCCTCCCTCACTCGTAACAATTCCGGCCTTTATATTCGTTCCTCCAAGATCAATCCCTATGGCATACTCGAGAACACGGTTCATTCCCCATGAACACCTCCCATTTGGATGGCGAACCCTACTTCAAACATCCTTTTCCATGGAAGCTCTACATCAACTACCTTCATTGGCTTCAAGCCTTGTTCCCATAAATATTCCTCAGCGAAACGGTTCAGCTCTACCTCAATCAATTCACATACTTCATCGATAACATGTGATATTTCAAAATAACTGGCTCCCAGACCCGGCAAGTTGTTCTCACAGATCTGCTTTCGTACAAGCGCCTGATAGCCCCAATCCTCAATCAATCTTGAAATGTAGAACGATTGGCTGCTTATATCGTGCGCATCCTGCTTTTCTGAAGCATTAAATCGGTAGTAGGAAGCAATAACAGCATGTGAAATTACTGTCCCCAGCGAATTTCCCGATGTGTTCCAGGCCGCATACCCGCTAAGCTGCCCCAGTAATCCCCGTGTATGAATCAATCTCATTAGCTGATGATCGCCACCGTTGCATAGCGCTACATCCGCCAGCATAACTAATTTTTCAGCCTTCAAATAATGCTTCATGACCTGTACAAATTCGCGAATATTGATTTCAGAAAAGTAAGAGCGATGACGATCCTGAAAAGCTGTATCTGTCTCTGCCATTTCGCTTTGTCCTACGGCGGGTGAATGCACCATCAATATAGCATTTGCATCGCTCGAGGCATCGGAAATAATAGCTCCGGCAGAAGTTACGTGCGCCTTAATACTTTCAGCAAGACTGCGGTCCTCATATTTTGGAATACACAACGGTCCTTTAGTAGATGAGTATCTTACGAACAGAGATGGATTATAATTTTTAACCTCACAAAACACACGAGAGAACAGAGTACAGCCTATTTCATCCGCACCCGGATAAATAGCTACTTTATCGCTTAGTCCAGACAGCTCAACACGTACAGTTAATGTTTTTTGCTCCATAGCACTAAAGCCAAATTGGGAATTATCATCAAGCGGAATAATCAAATAGTCGATAACGCCTGATTGCACAAGATCTATAGACATTTGGTTTACTTGAGAATTCACATCTCTTCTCGTCAGATAATCACGGAGAATTTCAGCAGGTATCGCTGCTGTAATATTCTTCAGTCTTATCTCCTCACTCTCCGTGAGGCCAACACTGTCTCTTTTATCAGTGAACCAACCTAGCTCATATAGCTCACGACCTACTTGATCGTAATAATCCGGTTCTTCCTCACTGCTGGAGTAGGCAGGAACGCGGGTTATTAAATTGAATGCATAAATTTTCAAAAGCGGGTTTGCTTCCTTCAACGTCTCCAGCATCCTAATTCTGTCATGACACCGTTCTGCGCTGTCATGATGAAGACGGGAAGGTACAATACCGCCGTGAACCAGCATATCTATTGATACAATCAGTACATCTGCGTCTTTGCATTGCTGCATAAGCCAAACGCTAAGCTCCTCACAATCTGCACTTTGCTTCTTGCTGCCAAGCTGATCCATACGAGGAACAATCATTTCCAAATCGGTCATTGCTGCCAGCTGCTGCGGATAAAGCAAATTGCAGGGTCTCTCATCTAAAGGTAAATAAACCACTCTAGTCGCCATCTTATTATCACACCTACCTAAAGAATATGTTCATGTTCATACTTAACAAGCTATTCTTTGACCGCACCTGCAGTAATTCCTCGAATAAATTGCTTCTGCATAAGAAGGAATAATATAATCATTGGAATTAGCGACATAACCGAACCTGCCATAATAGCCGTCCAATCAATGTCTCTGGATGATTTAAAAAGCGCCATCCCAACAGGAAGAGTACGCATATTTTCACTGTTGGTAACAAGCAAAGGCCACAGCAAATTGTTCCAGGCAGTATTAAAGGTGAATATAGCCAGCGTAGCCATTACACTACCATTCATGGGCACTACAATATGCCAAAACTTGCGCATTTCCGAGCAGCCATCAATTTGTGCGGCCTCCAAAATAGCATCCGGCATAGAAAGCATAAATTGACGAACCAGAAATATACCAAAAGCCGTTGAGATTTGCGGTATAATCAGCCCCTGAAAAGTATCGATCCAGCCAAAGCTGGACACCATGCGAAACAAAGGAATCATTGTCGCTTGGAACGGTATCATCAGCGTAATTAAAAAGAACATAAACAGAATGTTTCTACCCGGAAATTTCATTTTTGCAAAAGCATATCCTGCCATCATGCAGAGTAAAACTGTAATAAACGTAATTAACAGAGCTGAAAGAATACTATTGATGTAGTATCTTTCAAAAGGAATCACTGAGAATACCTTTTTGTAATTGGCAAGTTCCAGAGAATCCGGTATCCACTTTGGTGGAAAACGAAAAACTTCACTTCCCGGCTTAAATGAAGTGGACAGCATCCAGGCTAACGGAGCTAAGTTTAGAATCAAGCCTGCACTCAAAAATAGATAAATGAAGAACAATTGAATTTTCTTTTTTCGAAATTCTCCCATATCGGTTACCTCATTCTTCCTTCTTATATATCAGTTTGAACTGAATAAGAGAAATAATTAATAGCATGAATAAAAAGATATAGGATAACGCAGAGGTGTAGCCCAACTTCAAATATCTAAAATTAGTGAAAATCTGAAAAACAATGGTTTCCGTTGATTTAACGGGTCCGCCTGCAGTCATCACATAAATTTGATCGAATACATTAAATGCCCCTATGACCCCATATATAAGAAGAAACGCAAATGTATCCTTCAACCCGGGAAATGTGACATTCCAGAACGATTTAAACCCACCTGCACCGTCAATTTTCGCAGCCTCATACAAATGCTCGGGAATTTTTTGCAATGCGGCGAGAAATATGATCATCGAGAATCCCATACCTTGCCATACACTAGTAAATATGATGGAATACATCGCAATTTTTTTGTCGGTCAGCCACCCCACTGGCTCAATGCCCATAACTCCGATGAAGTAGTTGAGCAAACCCTTCTCGTTGTAGATCAATGACCAAACAAGTGATACTACAACCATCGGAGTAATAACCGGAATGAAATAGGTCACTTTAAAAAAGTTTTGAAGGCGTGTTAATTTGTCAATACCCAGCGCCAGAATAAGCGCAACTCCCATACCTGCAGCAAGACTCACGATCGAAAACTTAATCGTATTCATCAGTGCTTTATGAAAATCCTTGCTCTGCAAAATGTTCGTATAGTTCTCGATGCCAATGTATTTCGGAGATTGAAGACCGTTCCAATTCGTGAAGCTCATAAAAAAACCATACAGCATCGGAATTAGACTAAACACGATCAGCAAAATGAGAGGAATGAGGATAAACCCGTAAGCTTCCTTGCTTCGTATCATCTCCCTGAAGATATTAGGCTTACGGGGAACTAATATGCGATCAGGCTCAGTCGTAATGTGTCCACTCATATTTTCCATCCTTTCAGTTAAAGGCAGGTATAGTTCACCCATACCCGCCTTAAACATTCAACAAACTCCACTCGAAAAAGATGTTTAGAAGACTACTCCTGTGCAAGTATGGAATTTACAATCTCCGCAGCCTCATCAAGCGCTTCTTGCGGTGTAGCTTCGTTATATACTGCTTTGGCTACCGCATCGGAAATCGCTTGGCTAATCTCCTGCCAGGAACCAACGATCGGGTTAGGAGTTCCTTTCTCAACAGCGGCCTTAAACACGTTCATAGGCACTTCGTTTCCGAAGAAAGGATCTGGAGAATTAACTTCCGTCGATTCTAATGCCGGCAAATATCCTGGAGCTGCACCGGAAGTTTTGTAAATCTGAACAGCATTTTCCTCACGGCTAAGGAATTCAATGAATTTCCACGCTGCTTCCTTATGCTGTGATTTCTCAAAAATACTGAGGTAAGTTCCGCCAATATGCGTACCATATTGTTTATTGCTTAACGCATCAGTAATTTTCCACTTGCCTTCTTGTTCCGGATTGCTGTTTTTAATCAAGCCCATCACGTACGGACCATCCTGAAACATAGCGATCGTACCGTCCTTCAGACCTGCTACATAACTGCCACGGTCAGGAGTCCAATTGACACCGATTTTATGTTTGTTCACGAGATCGGAATAGAATTGCAAAGCCTCCACACCTTCCGGGCTGTTAAAGGCTGCCTTCTTGTTGTCATCTGTCAGCACCTTGCCGCCGTTGGCATACAGGAATGGTTCATAGTGATACCAATCCGGCATAACAAGGAAAGCAAACTGATCTGTTTTGCCATCTCCGTCCGTATCCTTGGTTAGCTTTTTGCCAACCTCCACAAGCTCATCCCAGCTTTTTGGTGCAGCAGTGACTCCCGCTTCCTCAAGCAAATCACTTCTATAGTAGAGAGAGTATGCATCGAAGTCATACGGAACACCAAACAGACCGCTTTCTGTAGTTGCTGCTTCGATCATACCTTTACTGTACACAGAATTGATATCATTACCGTTAACCTTGCCGCCAGAGAGCCCGTTTAGGTCAGCAAATAAACCAAAAACCGTATATTTAGGGTTCCACATCATACCAGTTGTAGCGATATCCGGCGTTTCTCCCCCTGAGGCTGCTGCCGCCATTTTGTCCCAAAAGTTATCCCAAGGCTGCTCTTGAAAATCTACTTTGATGTTAGGGAACTCCTCTTCAAATTTGGGAATCAAGGGTTTTATCGGCGTAGTAGCACCATAGTTATCCCAAATTGTAATCGTAACTTGCTCATTTTCATTTTTCTGTTCGCCCGCAGCTGGCTGATCTGCCGCATTTGAATTAGAGCTACCTCCTGAACAACCAGATAGTACAGCAATAGATAACAAGATGGATGATAACATAATTGACATTTTACGCTTGTGTTTCATAATAACCCTCCTTAGAAATAAATCATTTTTTTATCCTTGTGATTCCTTGAAATGAAGTTCCATCACCCCTTTCAATGCAATCCTTGTCAGCAATGAATAAATTTCTCCATCGCTTCGGTATATTTTTTCGTTATAACATGAGGGCGAGTAATTGCTCCTCCAATAACTACAGCATAGGCCCCTTCCTTCAAGCACTGGATTGCTTGTTCAGGAGAATGTATCCTTCCTTCCGCCATGACAGGAATCTTAACACTTCTGCTGAGGTCAGCAATTAATTGGAAATCTGGTTCTTCTCTCTGCGGACTGTACGGTGTGTACCCTGACAAAGTCGTTGAAATTACGTCAAATCCCAACCGCTCAGCAGCTATACCTTCCTCCAAAGTAGATACATCAGCCATTAGCAAGACATTAAAGTTTCGTCTCACTTCCTGTACGATCTCGGCGAGATTCATGTCACCAGGACGATCTCTGAAGGTCGCATCCATCGCAACAATATCCGCTCCAGCTTCTATGACACATCTTACTTCTTCCATGGTCGGTGTAATGTAAACCTCATATCCGTCATAATCCTTCTTCCATAACCCGATTAAAGGTAATTTTGTTGCTTTACGGATAGCCATAATATCTGAAGGTGTATTGGCTCTTATACCAACTGCATTGCCTTTATCAGCAGATATCGCAAAACGCGCCATAAATTCACTACCGAAAAACGGTTCATCCTCTAGAGCCTGGCAGGAGACAATTAGTTTGCCTTTTAAAGATTCGATGATTTGATGAGACATGAGAAAACCTCCAAACATTATTGTGTATATAGGTATAATTCTTCAATTAATATTATAATAAAGAATATATTCTCCACAATAGCTTTAAAAAAATAAAAGGGAAATTTCCTCCTTTTTTTTAATTTAAATCGGTGTTTTTCTCTATTATAAGAATACTATTATGCTTTGTAAATAGTTTTTTTAAGAAAAATCGCATTTTTATCGATTTTATGTAAAAAAACCTGACATAAAAATAACGACTGGACTAAATAAAATAAAAAAACAGTGGGAAATGACTATTTCCCACTGTTTTTTTATTTGAAATTATTTGTTTGTTGATACATTACCTGACACATTGTCAGCTGAAGCAGCATCAGTCAAGGTGTTTTTAATTGTAGCCTTGCTCTTCTTCTCTTCAAGCCATGTGCCGGTCAATTGGGACACCTGTTGAGCGACAAGACCCTCACGGATTTCTTCTTTCTTCTCTTCCAAAGTAGCTTCATGTGCTTCTTTACGATCTGTCAGCTTAATAACCTCATAACCTTGGCTAGTCTTTACAGGTTCGCTAATCTCATCTTTTTTCAGCTTGAATGCAGCGTTCTCTATAGCTTCTTCCTGCTCACCACGGCCAAAGAAATCAGTGTCGCCACCCTTATCCTTAGTCACAGTATCAAGGGATTTACTCTTAGCCAGCTCAGCAAAATCAGTTCCTCCCTTGAGCTGAGTAATGATATCCTTGGCTTCCTCTTCGGTCGCTACAAGAATTACAGAAGCACGCACCTGCTCTGGAGTATTAAACGAATCTTTATAGCTATCAAAGGTTTGTTTGATCTCTTCGTCAGTTACCTTAATTTGCGGTTCAAGCAACTTGGTCAGCTTCAGGTTAAAATCAATATCTTCGATCAGATCTTCCTTCGTCATCCCATAGGATTCCAGCGCCTGATTCAGATTTTCCTCGGAACCAAATGATTCCGTAAAACTCTTCAATCTTTTATCAATATCAGCTTGTGTGACTGCAATATTCGCTTTTTTAGCTTCCTGGTTCACAAGCTCTTTTCCAATCATTTCGTCAAGTGCTTGTTTCCCGGAACCTTGCACCAGCTTATCGTAAAAATCCGCTTTGGAAATTTCTACGCCGTTCACAGTAGCTACAGCCTCTTGCTTATTGCTTGCAAAAGGGGGCTTAATTAACACAATGATAAGCGCTAGAGCGAGTACCAATGACACGATTGGCCACACTTTCCCAGACTTCAAGCCACTTGGATTAACTGGAGCTACCTTTTCATTGACTACTACATTTTGATCGTCCAAGGCTTGTTCAGGTTGTTCCGAAACCTCTTCTGTTTGAGCTTGTCCGGATTGAACATTCAGTTCCGAATGCTCGGAATTATCTACTGTGGTATCCTCATCTTGCCTCTGGTTATTACCTAACTCTTTGTTATCCTTATCATCCATTTAAACGTTGACTCCCTTCTATTTATAACAACTTGTGATAACTTATTTCCTTCTTAAGACTTTATCAGAGTTTACATGAATAAACCTTAAAAAAATATAAAAAATGGATTTTATTTTTAATATTTTTTTAAGATTTGAAAACAGATACTAATCAGTAAGCTACAATTCGTGTTATTGGTCAAAAAGTAGTAAAATATTCAAGAGAACATGTTGTGGAGGCATAAACAAGTATGAGTATGGATTATAAAGCTTATTTTCACAATCACAGAGAAGCACATTTAAAAGAACTGGGAGAGCTTCTGTCCATCCCGAGCATTTCTGCATTATCCGAACATAAAGCTGATGTAGGAAAAGCTGCAGAATGGATCGCCGAAGCATTGCGCCTCGCCGGTATGGAGTCAGTAGAAATACATCCTACCGACGGACACCCTGTCGTCTATGCTGAGCATTTGCATGCACCGGGCAAACCGACCGTTCTGGTATATGGTCACTATGATGTACAACCTGTAGATCCGTTGGAATTATGGGAGACTCCTCCATTTGAGCCATCTATCCGAGAAGGTAAATTGTATGCTCGCGGAGCTACTGATGATAAGGGTCAGGTTTTTATGCATATTAAAGCTGTTGAAGCCATTTTAAAGCAGGAGAAAGAGCTGCCGGTTAATATCAAGTTTTGTATCGAAGGTGAAGAAGAGGTAACCAGTCCAAATCTTCCAAGCTTCCTGAAAGCTAACAAGGAAAAGCTCGCAGCTGACGCTGTCCTTATCTCCGACACTGCGCTCCTTGAACCAGGCAAGCCTGCCATCTGCATCGGACTTCGTGGACTTTGTTCACTTGAAGTCACTGTGGGAACTGCCAATACTGATCTTCATTCAGGAACCTACGGCGGTGGCGTTCCTAACTCACTGCATGCCCTCGTATCCCTGCTGTCATCCCTTCATGACGAGCATGGCCGTGTAGCAGTCGATGGCTTCTATGAAGGTGTCCATGAGCTCACTGCTGCAATGAGAGAAGAATTTGCGAAACAGCAATTTAATGAAGACAAACTGAAGGCGGATCTGGGTCTTGACACACTTTATGGTGAAGAAGGTTATAGCTTTGTTGAAAGAACCGGAGCTCGTCCAACCCTTGAGTTAAATGGAGTATACGGCGGATTCCAAGGGGAAGGCTCAAAAACAGTTATTCCTAAGGAAGCCCATGCTAAAATTACTTGCCGCCTCGTTGGGGATCAAGATCCGCAGGATATGCTCGACAAAATTGAACGTCATTTACGCAATCATCTTCAACCCGGTGCTAAGCTGAAGGTAGAGCAACTTGAAAAGGCCCGGGCCTTCAACTGCGACTCTACTAACCCAATGCTCCAAAAAGCAGCTGATGCTTATGAAAAAGTTTACGGCACTCGCGCCTTGTTCACACTAGATGGCGGATCTATTCCGATCGTAGAGCAATTATCCTTCGTGTTATCCGCACCAGCGGTCATGATGGGATTTGGCCTTCCTGACGAAAATCTTCACGCTCCGAATGAGCATTTTAATTTGGAGAATTTCGATAAGGGATTGCTAACAATCGTTGAATATCTGAAATCTCTATAAAATGCATTTGTACGAAAAACCGTCCTGCCGGGCGGTTTTTTTGTTGCAATAATCCTTCTTGCTAAGTAAGTTTAGTTCTAATATAATAAAACAAAATAATAGTTCTATATTTATAGAACTGAATGGAGATGTGTTCCACAGATGAGTTGCAAGGTTGAAGTAGATTTTGCCCCAATATATGAATGTATGACCAGCCTAACCGCTTTTTTTAGCAAGCAAAATCATAATGCCATGGATGCAGGGAAACTCTGGGTACGGGAAGTTCAGGGTCTTTTTGCGCCTGTTATTCTGCAAAAAATGAAAGGAATCGTCAAATCACTGGAGGATTTTAGTCTCTCCCCGTACATTTGGAGTTGCCCCGGCAATCGATCGGTATCGGAGTTTCTCGATTGGTTTGATGATTTATCCACAGGCCAGTTATATGAAATTGCCGCCAGTTGCGGACTGTCCGTTCCTTCTAACCTTCCTGAGCTGAGAAATCTGACTTCAGAAGTTTTGAGGGAGTGGGATTTACGTTATTTCAGCAGTATTACACCGGCAATTATCGAAGGGTTAACACAAGAGGCTTTAGCCCGCCAATTGCTATTGAATGAGATGGAAGATATGGAGGTCTATGAACAAGCAACCGGAGGAATGAGGCTTTATCCCAATGATCTGCTGAAGCGGGTAATTCTCGTGCCCCAATATCATTCCCGTCCTTTGGTTAGCTCCAATATTTATGATGAGATCATATTCACTCATTACTCCTGTGACATTATTCCTCCAGAACAAGGACATCCCGCCCCAACTCTCCTTCGTCTCACACGGGCACTGTCAGATGAGACTCGGTTATGCATTCTTCGCCTGCTGTCACAGAAGCAAATGACCTTTACGGAAATCGTCCGGGAAATCGGATTATCCAAAAGCACTATTCACTACCATCTAATCGCTCTACGGGCAGCTGGCCTCGTCATCGTGCATTATTATTCCAAAAGCACAGAGTCCAAAAATATAGAGTATAGCCTTCGATTGGAGGCGCTAAAAGATCTGCCCCTTCAAATCGGTCGTTATTTAACAAGCTGATTCAGCCGGTATTGTGAAATGATGAGGGGTGATCATCTATGAAAAAACGTAGTTACTATGGGCTACTGGTTACTATTGCCCTTAGCGGCTTTGGGGATGCTTTTGGCTTACTGGCCATGGAGTGGCTGGTATATGAGCTGACTGGCTCCAAATTAGCGATGGGTGCGCTGGCTCTCTGTTCCGGTGTCCCTGAGCTGGTTCTTCGTCTGCTCGGCTCTCCACTCGCTGACCGCTTGCCTCGCGAACGGCTTATGGCAGGACTCGCGTGCATGCGATTAATTGCTATTGTGCTGCCACTGGCTGCGGGCTTAACTGGCCAATTACAGCTATGGCATTTATTCCTCGCTGCCGGATTAAGCGGCTCCTGTGCGGCACTGTTTATGCCGACCGCTATGGCCTTCATTCCAAGTATTGCGGACAGTAAGAAGCTGGTACGTGCTTTTGCTATCATCGACGGCTGCAGGAATGCTGTCGCCTTAATCGGACCTGCCATAGCAGGCGCAATAACTGCTGCCAGCGGTGCGCTGCCTGCGCTTGGGATTAATGCAGCTTGTTATATAGTAAGCATATTCACATTACTGTATCTCCCTAAAACACATGGTCAAGTTAAAAAATCAGTCGACTTCTCCAGCTCTGCCTATGTGCGGGATATTTTTGAAGCCTTCTCTTTTTATAGACAATTTCCCGCAATGCTGACCATTATGTGTATGGTTTCAATTAGTAATATGAGCTCTATAGCCATCTGGACGATGATGGTCCCTTTTGTACGCGAGGTATTGCATCTAAATGCTGCTGCCCTGGGAACCTTGACGACTGCCTCGGCTTTAGGTACATTAACCGGGCTCGCCATCATTTCTTTACTTGGAGAAATCAAACGACGGCGGATTGTGATGCTCTGCAGTCTGGCTGCAATGGGCTTCTTTAATGCCATCCTGGGTTTAGTACACAGTTTTCCAGTTGCGCTGGCTGTATTATTTGCCGCAGGTGCTGCTGGTCCCTTCTTCGGCTCACTGAGCTCTTCATTGCATGGAAAGCTCGTTCCCGGTCATCTACAGGGCCGCGTCAATTCAATTCGCTTTCTAATCGGCGGCGGACTGCAGCCTGTGGGAGCATTAGCAGGTGGAGCAATAGCACAGCTCTATGGTGTTCCTGTATTAATCCTCGCCGCGGGCTTGCTGCCGCTCATAAGTTCAGTTGCCGCAGCTTTGTTTCTTCCCAGTTTAAAATCGCTTGACGGAAATCTGCAAAATCTTGAAGTAAACATTCATCTTTGACAATTGAAGTACCGTATATTATTGAGCTTTGATGCTTGGAGAAATCTTAAATCCTGTCTGGAAAATCAGGTTGTAGTTATTACAGGAGGATCTATATAAGTTGAACTAAAGAAAGAACGACGTCATTAGTAAAAACAGGTACAAGATCAGGAAGAGTAGCAAAAATGCAGTTTTTTTAAAGTAGAAATGAAAGAATGAGCAAGAGGTTGCAAATGTGCAGCA
>RCUF01000208.1_pt1 | contig 27044 bp, 29 predicted proteins | sample 2166311 | NCBI WGS metagenome assembly RCUF01 (sample SAMN09932608, study PRJNA488358) | compost metagenome | feature: garden; material: soil; isolation source: compost soil in 4-hydroxybenzonitrile-enriched culture | place: Germany: Experimental Botanical Garden Goettingen | collected 2016-01-27
TCCCCTCATCCATCTGCCACATCTACATGATAAGATTCGGGCAGTATTGGACTTTGCTTTGTGTTGCAAGCTCGTCCGTCTCATCATGCCTTATATGTGATTTCTATTCGTCAGACCGAGGGTTTGCCTCCGGCTTCCTTCAGATTCGGCCTCGCGACCGACACCCTTGCTTTCAGCTAACAGTTCCTACTGCCAAGCCTGTAGTGGACTTTCACCACCGAGTTATCGCCCATGCCGGGCGCACAACGCAAAAAATCCCCTTGCCAGATCGGCAAGGGGACATCGTTGTAAGACTATACTCTAGTATGTGCTTGTTCAGAAATTTATGCTTGTTCAGGCTAAACGATAAACTTCGAAAGTGTCTCCTTGAGGTTGTTGGATACATTCTCCAGCTTACCTGACAAGCTTACGAGCTGATTACCAACGTTCTCTTGCTCACTGCTCAACGAAGCTACTTCCTCTGAGGTAGCAGAGGATTGCTCGGCCACAGCACTTACATTGCTCATGGCATCAGACAATACGCTCTGTGACTGATTCAGCTCCTCAATTGAGCTCGTTACAGAATTAAGGCGTTCTACGAAGTCACCCATTTGCTGCTGTACGGAATGGAAGATTTCTGTTGTGTCCTTAACGGCCCCCATTTGTTCCCGGAACAGTGGGTAGACTTCTGACAATGCAGCTACCGTCTCGTTCATCTCAGACACAATGTTATCGACAATGTCCCCAGCCATAATAATTGACTGGCGAGATTGGTCAGCCAATTGCCGAATTTCGTCTGCCACTACCATGAAGCCTCTTCCGGCTACACCAGCACGCGCTGCTTCAATCGTAGCATTCAAGGACAGAATGTTCGTCTGCTTGGTTATATTCTGCAGCACATCGAACACCTTGAATACCGAAGCTGTCGTCTCCTTCAGACGGTCCACCTTCGCTACCAATGCCTTGGTTGTCTCCTCGGTCACACGTGTCTTGTTCATCAACTGCTCTAGCTGCTTCGTGCCATCCTCGCTTGAGCGCTCGACGTGACGGGCAGCATCCCCCATCTCCTTGTTCGAGTCGATGACGAGCTCCATCTGACGGGAAATGTTCTCCGTCAACGCATTTCCTTTCTCCGCTTCAGTCGCCAGGCTGGTAGCACCATTCGCAATCTCTTCTGTCGCCACGGCGATCTCGCGGGCTGACACAGCTGTCTTCTTGGAAGCATCACTAAGCTCAGAGGCTGTCCCCAGGACATCCTGAGCAGAATTGTTGGTGAGCTGCGCCAGAAGCGTTATTTGCTCCATCATTTCATTGAAACTGACCGACAACTGCCCGATCTCATCCTGTGAGTGATGCTTCGTGCGTACACGCAAGTCGCCTTTCGCTCCCTGACGCATCAGCGTAGTCAGATTGGACAATGGACGAGCGATCATCCGAATCATGACCAGACCGATCACTACAGCCAGCGCAGCAGCGACAATGGCAAATATCCAGGTCGTAATAAGAATGCTTCTGGCATCGACCACCAGTTCTTGTACGGGTACCGTTCCATTCAGTATCCATTGTGAACTGTTCAAGGTCGTATAGACTGCCAGTGTATTGACTTTCTGGTCGCCCATATCCAGATTGAGATTCTTTGTCCCTTGTGGCTCTGTATATTCCTGTACGTAGTCGAGCTTCACTTCTCCTCCAGCCATATTGTCCAGCGTAGACGCTACGACTGTACCATCCGAAGCTGCAAGATCTACCCGGCTTCCTGTACCCAGTGAAAGACCACGCAACTGCTCTTCCAGAATACTTGTCTTCAAATCCATGACGAGCACATAGGTACCGCCAACACCACTTACGTCATTCATAGTTCTGACCAGTCTGAAAGTCTTGCCTCCACTATCCGTAGGAATCCAGCGTGCTCCCTTATTTTGCAGCATCTCATCGAACCATGGCTCCTCCCGAACCTCTACTCGATTCCCGGTCCCCATAGGGTTCTTGCTCTTATCCTCAGGGTACAGATATAGACTCTCAATCGCTTTGTTCGTAAAGGCGATATTAGCGAGCTTCTTGTTTATAGTATCTGTATTTACGAATACATCAAATGAAGTTTGATTTGGATCCGATACTTTCTTCAGCAAATCAGACATTTCCGAGTCGAAGAACACCTGTGTCGAGGTGTCCAGCAGTCGCTCAAGAATAATGTCAAGCTTGTCTGCCGTCTGCGAGATCGTTTGCTGGTAAGCATCCGCTGCATTTTTCTCAATGACACCACGAGCTGTCATATACGACATGACGCCCAGACAGATTACGAAGAACATAATGGCAACGAAAAAGATAGCAAACAGCTTCATCCCGACTGACTTGACAGGATTTGCCTTGCGAATCATTTCTCCCATTCCCTTAACAGTAAACGTTTTCATCCCACGCGGTTGACGGTTGTGTCCCCCACCGTTCGCATTCTCTTGCGTGCTCTGACTGTTACCTTTCTTGCTCTGTAGCTTGGCCAACTGTTTCTTGAACAGAGGAGACAACTTGCCTGCAGCTTGTCCAAGCTTTGCCTTTGTTGATTCCCATGGCTTAGATTGGCCTTCTACTACTTTGTGACTGTCCTGTGATGCATTGGTGTCTTGAAACTTTTGGTTTTTGTTGCCCTGCTTGTTCTGACGTTTAAAACCCATTTCTCTCACCTGCCGAATGTGTTATATTTCTCTCCTCACAACATTTTCCACTCTCACAACCTGCCTGAATGATACACGTTCCCCCTTCCTATTTTGGGCCGCATGCTAAATAAGAACCTGCCGGATTTTGCACAAAGGTCTTGCTTGAGAGGCTTGACCCTAGTCAATTGCCAGCTGCAACATGCATGCAAACATAGTTTTGGGGCATTATGTAAAAAGCTACTCTTAATATATATCGTAATATTATAGTCAGATGTTAACACTTTTACGTCCAGCTAATAAAATTTCTTAAAACTTTTTTCCTACTCATGAATAAGACCCCCTTAAATAAGGGGGTCTTAAGAAACATCGCTATAGGATAAACGCCTCATAACTGGCGGTTTATACTATTTTTTCTTACGCATCATATCAAAATAAGAGACAGGCTGATCCACCTTCATCCGAATCGGTTGAAGCGGGTGACGGGCAGCATCAAGCTCGTTGCCTTCTTCATCCCAGATTTGCCCAACCTTTTGCTTGAAGAAGGTACCGTTAGGGCCAAAGAATTCAATCTCGTGCCCTGGCTTAAAGTGATTCCGTTGCTGAACAGTAGCCATACCAGTCGATTCATCATAGTCCAATACGAGTCCAGCGAAATCATAAGGTACAGCCTTCTCCTCAGGTTCATAGATATGATCCTCATGATCAGGTGTGTCATAGAAAAATCCGGTATTCAGCGGGCGGTTAGCTGCTTTGTTAATCTCCTCAACCCATTCTGGCTTGAGCACGTAGTTATCCGGGTCCGCCATATACGAATCAATTGCTTGGCGGTAGACATTCACCACAGTTGCTACATAGTGAATGGACTTCATGCGTCCCTCAATCTTGAAGCTATCCACACCCACATCAATCAGATCTGGAATATGATCGATCATGCACAGATCCTTCGAGCCCATAGTGAAGGCATTATCCTTCTCCTCGAACAGCGGCAGCTGCGTCTCGCCAAGACGGAAGTTCTGTAGGATACGACTATCCTGTGCTTCCTCCTCAGAGATCCACGTACCCTCTGGGCGAGCGTCCTCGAACAGATCATACTTCCAGCGACAGGACTGGCAGCAGCCCCCACGATTGGAATCACGATCGGTAAAATGATTGGACAACACGCAACGTCCAGAGAATGAGGAGCACATTGCACCGTGAATAAAGGATTCTATTTCGATGTCAACGTGCTTCTTGATCTCCTGAATCTCTTCCATGCTAGTCTCACGCCCAAGTACGACCCGTGGCAACCCCTGATCCTTCCAGAACTTCACAGCTTGCCAGTTCAGCGTGGATTGCTGAGTGCTCAGATGGACTTCCAGCCCGGGTACGAACTTGCGAGCTACATCAATAATCGCCGGGTCGGCTGCAATAATCGCAGAGATTCCGACGTCATGCAGGTTCTGCAAATATTCCTTAATTCCTTCAATATCTTCATTATGCGCATAAATGTTGGTGGCCACGAACACCTTGGCCCCATACTTTCGTGCAAATTCCACACCTTCACGCATTTCCTCAAAGCTAAAATTATCCGCATTCGAGCGCAGGCCATAATGCTGACCTCCGATATAGACCGCGTCTGCTCCGTAATGGATCGCAAATTTCAGCTTCTCTAGATTTCCTGCCGGTGCCAGGAGCTCCGGTTTATCAAGACGGTTTCTCTTTCCTGCGTATTTAGGCTTCGTTAAGGTTGCCATCGTGTTGTCCACCCCTTTTTGTTATCAATTAATATACCTGCTCTTTATAGAAAAACCCGAAGGAAAGCTCCCGCTCAGGGTCCTGTAATCGTCTTACTTCATCCAGCCAGCTCTCATCGAACGCATAGCTATCAGCATCAGCGGCATAGGCATCTATGGCCTGACGATAAGCCTTGACTGCAGCGCAATTATAAACCAGCGGCTTCAGAAGACCTTCAATCTTGAAGCTGTGTACGCCGGCTTCCATCATAATATGAAGATCCTCGATGATACAGATGTCATCCGAACTCATGATATGTGTTCCATTAACATCCTCATAGATGGGGAATTTCTGATCAGGGCGCTCATCAGTCTCGACGAGGAACAACCCACGATCCATCCCCAGATTACCATCCACCGGACGGTTCTGATGCTTCATATAGCTAGCCACCAGGCTACGCTTGGAATGATAAATATTCGTCATCCCATGCACCTGCACCTGAGCCTCGATCTGTAGATGAGGAATCATGCCTGTGATCTCATCCATATTCAGCTCACGTGCCAGTACGACCCGAGAAGCGCCCTTCTCGCCCCAATAGTTGGCGGTTGCATAGTTCGTCGACGTCATCTCGGCATTCCAGAACAAGCTCACATTCGGAGCATGCTCTCTGGCAGCTGCCAGCACGGAGGGATCATTGAACTCAATTGCATCCACGCCGTACTCTGCAAGCTTCTCGATATATGCCGGGATCGTCTGCAACAGGTCATTCGTCATCAAGTTGCTCATGGATACGTAGACCTTCCCATTACGCTTATGCGCCTCATCAACAGTCTCCCTGATTTGCTCCAGTGTGAAGCTACCCGGCAGACGCATGCCGAAGCGGTCATCCCCGATCAGCAGGGCATCTGCCCCTGCCTCCAGAAGCTGCCGTGCCTCCTGCGGTGTCGCTGCCGTAACAAGCAGTTCCGGTTTTTTTTGCATATTGTACAACTCCTATTGTGTCACATTTTTGCTAGCTTCGATATTGTGTAAATGTTCCTGATACGTACGCCCGAACAGATGCCCCTGCGTACCATCCTTCTTCGTCACATAGTAGAAATAATCCGTATCCGCTGGTTCCAGTGCAGCCTCCACGGCGCTTAGACTCGGGCTCGAGATTGGCCCCGGCGGAAGACCGTCATACATATACGTATTATACGGTGTATCTACCTCCAGATCCTTGAACAGAAGCCGCTCCTTCTGCTTGTCCAGCATGTATTGCACCGTAGCATCGATCTCAAGCCTTTGCCCTTTCTTCAGCCGATTATAGATGACGCTGGCTACCATAGGACGCTCCTGATCCACCACAACCTCGCGCTCAATCAGGGAAGCGACCGTCATCAGCTCATGCAGGGATTCGCCTCGTTCCTGCAGCCGTGCCTCCAGATCGGTGATGGAGTCCAGTTCCTTCTGGGTCTGCTGCAGCATTGCTGTAACGATATCCTTAACCGTGCTGTCTTTCTTCACCTCATAGGTCTCAGGGAACAGGTATCCCTCCAGTTGATATCTGAGCTTGTCGTTCCTCGGAATCGACTCTGCCAGTGGAAGCGCAAAGGCGGAGGCATCATTGGCCAGCTTGAGGAACTCCTCCTTGTCTGCAATTCCTGCTTCCTGGAGTCGATCAGCTATCTGGATCACCGTATAGCCCTCAGGAATGGTAAAACGCAGCATTTCTTCCTTCTCCACATCTCCTGAGGATAGCTTCGTTATAATTGCATCAAAATCGGCCCCAGGTGTAACTGCGTAATTCCCCGCCTGGAAGCCGCTCCCGACATTATTCCATCTCATATAGCCTTTAAAAACGAGAGCATTCCGAATAAGACCTTTCTCCTCCAGCAGCGCAGCTATCCTAGAGGAGCTCATCCCTTGTTCTACCGTAAAAGCTACAGGCTCGGATTTTGCTTGCACAGGCTGCATCATTTGCCACAGATACCACGCAGCTCCTCCCGCTAGCAGTACAAGCAAGAGCAGGAAGAGCAATGCTGGTCTAGATTTATGCTTCAACAATCCCAACCCCTTCACAGCCAAAAAGAGCGGACTGGTCCGCCCTTTCAGGTTCATCTCAACAGGCTTTACAATTGGTCAAGCTTCTTCTGGCCGTCAAGCTTCTTCCGGCAAGGTTACTTCGTCATATAGCTCTGCAATGTCTTCCCATTCCTCATCATCCTCAATGGTCGTGAGTTCAGGCTCGCCATCACCACTATATTGAACACGCAATAGCTCATAATCCTCTGCAGGAGCATTTGGTGCCTGGATCACAGCATAACCTTGACCCTGCACCTCGAATTCCGCTATCAGCTGATACATGATGCTCTTTCCCTGTTCATCCTCCAGCTCAATGTCGGAGCCGAAGGCTTCCTGGAGACGAGACAGCCACTGAACATCTTCACGAGAGTAAGATGTCATGCGTCTGCATCCTCTTCCTCTTCTACAAATGTATTAAAAGTTTCCTCGACGATCTCCCATTCGGCGTCGTCCTGGATGACGAATAGCTTGATATCATCTCCGTCTTCTTCATAACGGAACGCATATACATCGGTCTCATCCTCTTCAGGCTCGACTGGTGCAACCATCATATATTTGGCGTCGGAGCCATCTACCTCGAATTTCATAATGACCTCGAATTCCTCTTCGTTGCCATCCTCATCAGCGATGTAGATAATTTCCGGTTGCTCTTCTTCCAATTCCACTCGGTTATCAGCCATTGCGAAATCCCCCTCACCTTGTACTGTTAGCATCCAAATAATTTTGCAAGATCAAGCATGCCGCCATTTTATCCACAACCTGCTTGCGTTTCTTCCGGCTTACATCAGCATCGATCAATGCCCGCTCGGCAGAAACGGTAGTGAGCCTCTCATCCCAAAGGTGAACGGGGATGTTCAATACATCACGCAATTGCTCAGCGAACGCCATAGCCAGCTCTCCTCTAGGACCGATGGTTCCATTCATGTTCTTGGGAAGACCCAATACAATCTGCTCCACCTCATTCTCCTTGACGAGGGCTTCGATTCTGGCAAACTCACTTGCATCCTTGCGCCTTTCAATAACTTCCAAACCTTGAGCGGTCCAGCCGAACGCATCGCTTAGTGCGACACCGATTCTGCGGTCACCGTAATCCAGTCCCAGTAATCTCATCCCGTCTCCCTTAACGATGGCCCGCGAGATAGGAACGGACTAATTCTTCAATCAACTCATCGCGTTCTTTCTTGCGAACCAGACTTCTTGCATTGTTATGACGGGGAATATAAGCGGGGTCCCCGGATAACAGGTAGCCGACGATCTGATTGATTGGATTGTACTCCTTCTCCACCAGTGCATCGTATACTGTCAACAAAATTTCCTGGGAAGACGCTTCTTCCTCGTCCCCTTTGACATTAAATTTGACCGTCTTATCCATAGAGTCCATGTTGACACCTCGCTTCCACAAAACATGTGTACATGTTATGTCCAGCTTTTCTTCTCTATCATACCATAACCAGCGCCCCGTAAGGAAATAAAGGAATTGGAAATCCAGTATTTAGGGCGAAATTTCTACGTTTAGCCCTGAGACACAAGCTCCACGGCACGCTTCAATGCTTCATCCAGCTTGGATACATCCTTGCCGCCTGCCTGAGCCATGTCTGGTCGGCCGCCGCCGCCGCCGCCGCAGACCGAGGCAATCTCCTTGACCAGCTTGCCTGCGTGCAGTCCTGCCTGAACCTGTTCCTTCGGTACGGACACGACAAAGTTCACCTTGTCTTCCATTACTGCACCGAGAACGAGCACAGCCTCTGGCAGCTTGCCTTTCAGCTCATCGGCAATGGCACGCAATGCGTCCATATTCGTGGCTTCCACTCGTACAGCCAGCAGTGACGTATTGCCTGCCTGCACTACTTTGTCCGTCAATTGACCAGCTTCAATCGCACTCAGCTTGCCCTGCAGGGATTCGTTCTCACGGCTCAGCTCTTTCATTTGCTGATGAAGGCCTTCAATCCGCTTAGGCACATCTGCAATGCTGGACTTGAGCAGGCTCGCTGAGGCTTTGAGCAGCTCCAGCTGTTCTTCCATATATTCATATGCATTACGACCGGTTACGGCTTCAATTCTTCTGACACCCGATCCAATGCCACTCTCTCCAAGCAGCTTGAACAATCCGATCTGCGATGTATTGCTTACATGACATCCGCCGCACAGCTCAATGCTGTATTCGCCGACCTTGACCACCCTTACGATGTCACCATATTTCTCACCGAACAGTGCCATAGCACCCATGGACTTGGCTTCGTCGATCGGCTTCAGGTCAATATTCACGGACTCCTGAGCCCAGATGTGGTTATTCACCCGGCGTTCAATATCTGCAAGCTCTTCTGCAGTAATGCTGCCGAAATGGGAGAAGTCAAAGCGCAGACGGGACGCTTCTACCAGTGAGCCAGCCTGGTTGACATGCTCGCCCAATACTTCCTTGAGCGCTTTATGCAGCAGATGCGTGGCAGTATGATTCTTCTCGATATCCTGACGCGCCTGGCTGTTCACTTCAGCCCGAACCGAGTCACCTACACGAAGCTCACCAGCTTCCACCACGATCTGATGAACGTGCTGACCTTGCGGTGCCTTGCTCAATCCTTCTACACGTGCTGTAACCGTGCCACCACGCAGAACACCACGGTCACTTACCTGACCACCGCTCTCGGCATAGAATGGCGTAACATCCAGTACAACCTGTGCAGTCTGTCCTTCATGCAGCTGATCGACAAGAGCATCCTCATGGATGATCGCAACAACTTTGGATTCGGTCACCAAATCATGATACCCAACAAATTCACTTTTAACCGTCAACTCTGACAATGCTCCGCCCTGTACCTTCATGCTGCCACTGTCTTTGCGGGCAACACGTGCCCGTTCACGCTGCTCCTGCATTGCCTGATCGAAGCCCTCACGGTCCACACCAAGACCATGCTCGCTCGCATAGTCCTCGGTCAGATCGAACGGGAAGCCATACGTGTCATACAGCTTGAACGCATCTGCGCCACTGATGGTCTTCTGACCGTTGCTCGTGGCTACAGCACTGATCTCCGCGAGGATCGCCAGACCGTCGCTAAGCGTCTCATGGAAGCGCTCCTCCTCCGTCTTGATGACCTTGACGATGAATTCACGCTTCTCTACCACTTCCGGGTAATATACGCCCATGATGTCGCCTACCGTCTCAACCAGCTCATACATGAATGGACGCTCCATGCCCAGCATTTTTCCGTAACGAACAGCACGGCGGAGCAGTCTGCGGATGACATAGCCTCGACCTTCATTAGAAGGAAGAACGCCATCTCCCACGGCAAAAGCTACGGTACGGATATGATCCGCAATAACCTTCAGCGCCACATCAGTATCCACATGCTCGTTGTAGGTTACTTTCGCAATAGCCGCTGCTTTCTGAATAATAGGCTGGAACAGGTCTGTATCAAAGTTCGAGTTCACATCCTGCAGGATGGATGCAAAACGCTCCAGCCCTGCGCCTGTATCAATATTCTTGTTCGGAAGCGGCGTATAGCTGCCATCCTTGTTATGATTGAACTGGGAAAATACGAGGTTCCATACTTCCAGATAACGTTCGTTCTCGCCACCAGGATACATCTCAGGATCGGACATATCGCTACCGTATGCTTCACCACGATCATAGAAGATTTCGGTACATGGACCACAAGGACCCTCACCGATATCCCAGAAGTTGTCTTCCAGCTTGATGATACGCTCTGCCGGGAGACCAACCTTCTCGTTCCACAGCTTGTACGCCTCTTCATCCTCAGGGTATACCGTAACGGACAGGCGCTCCGGATCAAAGCCGATCCATTGCGGTGAGGTCAGGAACTCCCATGCCCAGGTCACAACCTCTTCCTTGAAATAGTCACCGATGGAGAAGTTGCCCAGCATTTCAAAGAACGTATGGTGCCTGCGTGTCTTGCCGACATTCTCGATATCATTGGTACGGATACATTTCTGCGAGTTCGCAATACGCGGATTATCCGGCTTCACTCGACCGTCGAAGTATGGCTTCAATGGCGCCATGCCCGCATTAATCCACAGTAGCGATGGATCGTTGTGTGGAACAAGCGACGCGCTTGGTTCAATATGGTGTCCTTTTTCTGCAAAAAACTCGAGCCATTTGGAACGGATTTCACTGGCTTTCATGTACATGCCTCCACTATCAGAATTAAGATGATTGGTTCGTGCTGAATCAAAAATATATGTGTAAATACAAAAAAACGCCCCTCCATACTTCAGGGACGAATTCATCGCGGTACCACCCTGGTTATCGACCATGCAAGCAAGCATGAACGATCGCCTTTGATCAGCTGATAACGGGAGCCTCCCGGCGGGAATGAGCCGCACTCCGAAATGAGCTTTCCGTCGTCACACCACACAGGCTCTTCCACCCATCGGGAATTCCCGAAGGAGCCTGCTCGCTGTGGAGGGTAGATCGACGTACTTGATTTCATCAACGTGTTATTTATAGACAGCAAGTCAAGATAGAATCTTACTTGCCTTCAGCCACATCAAGCTAAGGTAAAATGATACATTGTCTAGTATATCCATCCGAAATCGTAGTGTCAATGCGCGTTACAGCGGCTTTTCACAGATGCTGCTACACCGTCTTGCGACGGATATAGTAAGCGAACAAATGCTGTACGATGACCTTCAGAATAGCCAGTACAGGGACAGCTAGGATCAAGCCGACAATACCCGCGAGCTCCCCACCGACAAGCAGCGCAAAAATAATCGCCAGCGGATGCAGATGCAGGGAGCGACCTACGACCTGAGGAGAGACCACATTGCTCTCCAGCATCTGGCATAGAACATTGACAATAACCACATAGATGACCATCTTCATCGACACGGTGGAGGCCATAATGATGGCAGGAGCAGCACCAAGGAAGGGACCCAGATAAGGAACAATGTTGAATACCGCTACCACACTCGCCAACAGCAGCGCATAAGGCATGCCTACGACCATGTAACCGATATAGGCTAGCATTCCGACAATAATGCAGACGGCGAATTGGCCGCGTATGTAGTTGCCAAGGGCCGTATCGATCTCCTTCAGCACATGCACAATCTCTTTGCGATGGGCTCCAGGCAGGAACGAGACAATCGTGCGCTCGAACACATCGAAGTCCTTGAGGATATAAAATATGAGAAACGGGAGAATGAACACGTTCAGCAGCGTGTTAATCATTCCTCCGATATTGTCCATGAACGCCGAGATGCCAGTCGTGAGCCGATCCTCCATTTGGAAGAACCACTGATTCATTCCGTCACGAACCCCAAGGGGGAGCATGCTGCTGTCCAGATTGGTCATGAAGCCCTGGGCATTCATAGTAATCTCAGGTAAATGCTCATTTAGCTCATCAAGTTGCTCAATTAACATCGGAATCACATTCATCAGCACGACACCAATCGAGGTCAGAAAGACAGCATAAATGAGCAGGACAGCCACACTTCGTGGAACCTTGCGACCACTGAGCATACTGACCACGGGATTGAGGACGTAGGATATGATCATGGCCAGGGCGAAGGGGGCTATTATTTTCTTCAGGAAACCGTAGGTTGTACGAAATAACGGAAGCAGTAGCCATAGGAAATATAAAATAACAAGCCCCAGTAGTACCATCATGCCATACTGAAACCATTTATTTTTCAGGTAAGATTCCAATCCCCTTGTCCACCTCTTTCGGACTTGCTCTGTCGATGTCAGTATATGCGGGAATAGGAAGCTTTAATCCTGATTAAGGGAGCTCGAATCTAAATTAAGCTTTAGTAGAAAATGTAGCTCCCGTCCTTGCGGGCATTCTTCTCTGCAAAATGGATAATAACAACCGTTAGAATAATCATAACGATGACTGTGATGACTAGATAAATAATGCTCGGAATAGAGGATACAAAGCCTCCTTCCATCAAGAGCTTGCGCATAATGTATAGCGAGGAGTTAACGGCTATAAAACCGATAACACCTTGATTCCCAGAAGTTTACATGCTAACAACGCATCGTTTTTACTGAAATTCTTATATAAGGCCTTCAGCACCCTATTAGATCCTATCTCAATTCCTGTATACAGCTTCTCAAGACCTGCTTCTCGAAGTAGACGTAAATCAATAAGCTTGGCAATTTTAGCAACACTATTTTTTCATTCACGTATTGGACACCTCCTAGACGAGATCATCGTCTCCTGTTATTTGGGATGTACCATTAAATTAATTCAAGCCGTATTCTTTCAATTATCTTTTCAGTGTGCGGAAATCTTCCAATCCCCGTTGTGCCATTTGCCATAGAACCAAATTCAGGTTCTATGAACAGATAACCCCACTTTTGAAGCTTGTGAATGTTCTCCTGTATGATTCCAGTGTCATACATAGAGGAGTTCATTGAAGGAACTATCAATATCTTACTGTGGAACGCTAAAATTGACGTGCTGAGCAGATCATCTGCGATGCCATTAGCTGCCTTGCTAATCATATTGGCAGATGCTGGCGCAATAATCAGAAGATCACTTCGTGCTGCAAGGTCCAAATGCTGAATGTTGCTCTGATGCCTACCTTCAAACATTTCTATTGAGACTGGATTTCGAGAAATACTCTGGAATGTTAATGGTGTAACAAACCTAGTAGCATTAGTAGTCATCATCACATGGACATCTGCCCCACAATATTTCAATCTACTAACCAGCTCTACAGTCTTATATGCAGCAATCCCTCCACACACCCCACATAAAACAACCTTTCCTTTAAGCATATAATTCACCTTATTTCCATAAACAATAGATATTCGAAATTTTTGTAAGATATATTACACATAGTATAAGCCTGATTATCGTCTCTAATCAGCAAGAATAATGGAGGAAATTGTCTTTCAAAGTCGAATAGTTCGACAGTTTTGTGAACATAATCACAAACCCGAGCAAAAAAACCGCTCTCGACGAAAAGCGAGAGCGGTCACATGCGTACATCATATTTAATTGACAGTTACTAATAACAAACAATTATCATCCTTCTAAGACGATGCATGTGCTTCCGGGAATTGCTGCGCAATCTCTTCGCCAAAGAACAGATCGTCCAGCGAGCTGAGCGTTCCGTCTTCCTCCACTTGATACACGGACATCTTCTCGCCGTTAACAGTCAGCTCAATGTAGCACCCCCAGCAGTAAAACTGATGAGATCCGATTTTGCCGATATCCCTCGAATTACAATTTGGACATCTCATGTATACTCACCCTATCCATTAACAGAATGTGTCGCTCTTAATCCAGGCGCTCTTCGCTGAGCGGAGGAACCATTACGGCATGCTTGCCGATGGACATCTCTTCAGTGACAGGCAACCATTTTCTTCCTTCGATTACGTCAGTTACAAAGCCGTCGCTGATTTCCAGCCTTCTTATTGTATTGCCCATTTTCTGGTCAAAATAAACATCTGTAACCTGGCCCAGCAAGGAGCCTTGCTCTGTCAGCACCGACAGAGACCTCAGCTTGCTGTTGCCATTCAAGAACGTATGCTGTATATGGTCGGCTTCCAGCTTGCGGATGGCCTGTTGATTACGAATCATTACGGCATCATCACCGCAGGCAATAATATCGTCCCAATGAACGACTTTTAGATGTGTGGTGAATAGGCCCTTGTCTTCAAGCTCGATCCCCTCGATCTTCCAGTCCGCTGTCAGCAGAAAGTCGTGGATCGTACCTATGCGGCTGCCGCTCTCCAGATCGAATACGGCTAGTCCAATCATTTCTTGAAGCTTCATGATATGGAGGGCCTCCTCATCCCTAATGCCTATTACGCAGCCGAGCCAGAATGGTTGCAATTTTTTCGGCTGTGTACTCGATTTCTTCCATAGTATTACCCAACCCAAAGCTAAAACGAATCGCCGATTTCAATACTTCCTCAGGAAGCTTCATCGCCTCCAGTACATGAGATACCTCAAGGGAACCTGAAGTACAGGCAGACCCGCTTGCTGCGGCAATGCCCTCCATGTCCAGATTCATTAGCAATGTCTCCGTGTTATAACCCGGGAAGCTGACATTTACGATGTGAGGCAAGTAATATTCCTGATTGCCATTCACAACGAAAGCCCCTTGGCCCAAGTGCTCCTCCAATCGAGTCAAAAATGCCTGACGCAGACGCAGATCATGCTCCCTACGTACAGCGAGACCATCGGATGCCAGACGTGCTGCTGCTGCAAAGCCCGCGATACCTGCCATATTCTCGGTGCCCGCCCGTCTCTTCTTCTCCTGTAGGCCGCCATAGGCCCGAGGGTGTAGTGAGACACCACGCCGGATGTACAGAGCCCCCATCCCCTGCGGGCCATTGATCTTGTGCGCAGATACGCTGAGCAGGTCAACAGGTAGCTCGTGACAATGAATCTGCAATGCACCGAAGGCTTGTACAGCATCAACGTGCAGCAGAATTCCTCTAGAGCGGGCCAGCTCTCCTGCCTCCACAATCGGCTGAAGTGTTCCTGTCTCATTGTTCCCATACATCATGGTAATCAAAAAGGTATCTGGGCGAATCGCTGCTTCCAGATCCGAGATGCTTACACGTCCCGTGTGATCCACAGGCAAATAAGTGACTTCGTAGCCCTCCCGCTCTAACTCCTCGCAGCTATGCAGCACTGCGTGATGCTCGATGGATGTTGTAATGATATGGCCAGACTTCCGATCCTGGGCTTGGGCTGCCCCAAATATAGCCAGGTTATCGCTCTCGGTACCGCCGCCAGTAAATACCAATTCTTCCGGCATGCACCCCAAAGAAGCCGCAACGACATCCCGTGCATCACCTACTGTACGCTTAGCTGACCGCCCGTAAGCATGTATGCTGGAGGGATTGCCAAATTGGCCGGTCATGATCTCCATCATGGTCTGCGCTACCTCTGGATGCACCGGGGTCGATGCGGCATGGTCCAAATAAATACGCTTCATTATATATGCCACCCCGTTATAAATTCAGTTATTTGAAGGAAGCTGCAATTATATGCATGCACTCCGACTGGAATTGTAATCCATTCTGTGCCTTCACTATATAAGCAACTATGAAAAAAAGCAAGAAAATATCCTGTAATAATTACAATAACCGGGCAGGAATCCACAATGAATCCTGACCGGCTATAAAGAGCATAATAACCACCTTGCACGCTTATCCAATCTGATGGGAATGAAATCCATGATCAGCATGCAACGATACGCTAAAGGAAAGGTCAGCAGTATTGGAATAATACATACATACTTGCCGATCCTGCTCCCACTCAAGCTCGCGGAGCTTCAGGTGCGAGGCAAATTGAGCAGCTGTGTAAGGCTCCTCTTGGAGATATTCATCAAGCCAATGCTCATTCCAGATGTCTAGTAGCTCAGCAGCAAATGATTGACGCGCTTGCTCATCCAGCGTATTCAGATTGTCCAGCAACTGCTCTACGCCCGGAAGCATAGACTCCGCTTCCTCCCTATCTCCTGCATGGAGCATGATATGTATACGATTGCCATGCCACTCAGCATCACCTGCATAATATGGCTCTTCAGCATGATCGTAAAAGGCATGCAACGGTTCTATGTTCTGTAGGCTCTGTCTTGCCTTTGGTTGTCCTGCATAGGCCTCGCTTAGCATGTTCACCATATATTGTTCATCGTAATGCACAGCATTTTCATTCCTTGCTATCTACAGTCTGTATTTCATCACTGTTCTATCATCGGTTTCAAGATGATTCCAGTTTACCTTTGGACTGCAGTCTGAAGCGCAATCTGAACCGTAATCTCAAATTCAATCTCAAACTCAATTAGAAAAAAGCTGATCAATTTTGACCAGCTTTGTTGAATCAGAACATGATAGTTAAAACATTAAAATCATCCAGACATAATAGTTGTTCAGACACAGTTACTTCTTCGCCATGTATTTGCGAATATCGAAAGCAACCGCGGCTACAATAATGAGTCCCTTGATAATCAATTGCCAATACGGACTGACACCGATAAAGGTCAAGCCGTAGTTAATGACGCCAAAGATCAGCACCCCGGCCATTACACCAGGCACAGTACCGATACCGCCCGCAGTCGATACACCGCCCACCACGCAGGCTGCGATCGCATCGAGCTCATACATGTTACCATAGTTGTTGGTAGCCCCTCCGGTACGCGCAGCCTCCAGCACTCCACCCAGTCCATACAATGCACCAGCAATGGCATAGAGCGCGATCAGATTGCGGGCAACGTGAATACCTGATACATGAGCTGCCTGAATATTACCGCCAATGGCATACATATTCTTGCCAAGCCTTGTCTTGTTAAAAATCACCCAACAGATCACGGCTACAGCAATCGCAATGAGCACAATGTATGGAATGGAGTAACCGCCACCCAGATCAATATAGCCTGAGCCTATAGTTGTAAAGTCAGATCTTAATCCACCGATCGGCTGGGACTGGTTGGGCTCCATGTCAAAATAGATTGAGTTCAGACCATACACGGCTACCATGGTTCCCAGTGTGGCTATGAAAGGTGGGACATTTAATTTCGCAACAATGATTCCATTGACGAGCCCCACGAGTAGCCCCGCTATAATCCCGATCATAATCGGTAGCCCTACCCATAGCTGGGGCAGATCAGGAAAGAAGCGATTGGCATAGGTATCTATCTGTAGCATGGAGGCAGAGATGACCGCAGTCAGCCCGACGACCCGACCAGCAGACAGGTCTACCCCACCCGTGACCAGAATAAAAGCAGCACCAAGCGCAATGATAGCTCTAGTCGAGGATTGCTGTAAAATATCTCGTAATGTTGAAAAGGCCAAAAAATTCGGGTCCGCAATGGCGATTCCGATCACCAACAAGATCAACACCATAAAGATGGCGCGCTGCATCATATATTGCCGCACCTGTGTCATCACACGTGTATTCATTTCATATTCCTCCCGCTAAGCTTAAGCCATTCGCTGCTGCGCCGCCAGCCGCATGATATGCTGCTCCGTAGCCTCGGCACCTTCCACAATTCCCGTGAGCCTACCCTCACTCATGACCATGATGCGATCCGACATCCCCAGCAGCTCAGGCATCTCGGAGCTGATCATAATGATACTTTTGCCCTGACGGGCCAGCTCTGTAATAATTGTATAAATCTCGAACTTGGCCCCAACGTCAATCCCTCGGGTAGGCTCATCCAACAGCAATATATCCGGATCGGTAAGCAGCCAACGGGCCAGCAGCACTTTTTGCTGATTCCCTCCAGACAGGTTGCGGATCAGTGTGTTCACTGACGGAGTCTTCGTCCGAAGCTTCTGCGTCTGCTCAGCGGCTTCCTCCCGTCCTCTTCTCTCATTCAGCAGGCCCAGTTGATTCCGATAGCGTCCAAGATTCGCAATAATCGTATTTTCATAGACAGATAGCACTGGGAAAATCCCTGTTACCCGACGTTCCTCCGTCAGAAGCGCCATATTATGCCGTTTCGCGGCAGCAGGTGAATTAATCCTTGCCACACGACCATTAATATGGATCTTGCCAGCGGCCAGCGCCCGCAGCCCGAACAATGCTTCGATCAGTTCCGTACGCTGTGCGCCTACCAACCCTCCGACGCCTAGAATCTCTCCCTTACGGAGCTCGAAGGACACATCCCGAAAAGAGTTCGACTGCATGGCTGTCAGCCCTTCTGCCTTCAGAATGACTTCACCAGGTACATGCTTCTTCTCTGGAAAACGCTCATTCAGATCACGGCCTACCATTCGTGTAATGATCAGGTCCGTCGTCAGCTCGGTCGCCGCCCAGGTCCCGACTAGTGCACCATCCCGCATGATCGTCACCTCATCCGAGATCGTCAGAATCTCCTCCATTTTGTGAGAGATGTAGATAATCGACACCCCGCGACTACGAAGCTCCCGGATGATGGTGAATAGCTGCTCCACCTCTTTGCCTGTTAATGAAGAGGTCGGTTCGTCCATGACAATGACCTTGGAGCGGAAGGACACGGCCTTCGCGATCTCAATCGACTGGATTTTGGACACGGAGAGAGTTCTCGTGAGCGCCTTGGGGTCAATGTCCAAACCCAAATCTGTGAACAGCCCCCTTGTGTCCTCGGCCATGCGCTTCTCATCGATCAGCTTGAACGGACCTATTCCCATCATTGGAAAGCGCCCCAGCCAAATGTTCTCCATCACTGGACGGTGGGGTATGGGATGCAGCTCCTGATGAATCATGGAGATTCCCTGCGCCAGCGCTGTATTGGAATTCGGAATGTCCACCACTTGCCCATTCAGCTTGATCTGACCTTCATCCGGTCGATAGATCCCGAACAGACACTTCATCAACGTGGACTTACCTGCACCGTTCTCGCCCATGAGAGCATGTACGGTACCTGGTCGAACCTTCAGCGTAACCTGACTCAGCGCCTGAACACCGGGAAAAGCCTTGGAGATGCCGTTCATCTCCAGCAAATACGGTGATTCCATATTGTGTGTCTCCCCTTCCGCTTCCCTTGCGGAGAAGGGTGCCGCACTTCACGGCTCCCCCTCTCTTCGCGGTTATTGGGCGTCTGCGATATTGTCCTTGGTTATTTTCTTATAAGCGATCCATACGTATTTCCCATCCGTAATATCGAAGCCCGTGTTGTCCTTTGTAGGCGTCTCGCCCTTAGCCAAAGCCTCGGCGATCGCTACAGTAGCTGCTCCTTGATTCTTGGCATCGTTAAGCACCGTCCCGAGCATTGTGCCATCCTGCAATGCCTGAATTGCTGGTGCAGTGGCATCAACACCTACGACAGGGATACTCTTGTCACCCTGAAAATAACCAGCTGCCTTCAGTGCCTCAATGGCACCCAGAGCCATATCGTCATTGTTCGCGAGCACAGCTTCAATCTTGTCACCGTGTGAGGCCAGGAATGCCTGCATTTTCTCCTGTCCTTTCACACGATCCCACATGGCGGTATCCACAGCCAGTGCTTCCACTTCAATCCCTGCATCCTCAATGGCCTGCACGGAATATTTGGTGCGCAGCTCAGCATCCTGATGCCCCGGCTCGCCCTTCAGCATGACATATTGAAGCTTGCCGTCTCCGTTCTTGTCAGCCTCAGGATGTGCCTTCCAATAGTCGACGATCAGTTGGCCAGAGATGGTACCGGATTCCTCTGCCTTGGCTCCGACATAATAGACCTTATCCCATTTGTTCATATCCTCGGCTACCGGCTCCCGGTTCAGGAATACGACGGGCACGTTCGCTGCCTTGGCCTTGTCAATAATGACCCCGGCTGCTGTACGGTCCACTGGGTTCACCGCCATGGCATTGTACTTCTTGGAAATGAACAGATCGACCTTTTCGTTCTGGGTCGGCTGGGCATTTTGGCTATCGACGATATCCAGCTCAGCCTTGCCTTCAGCAGCAGCCTTCATGGCATTTCGGACTCCTGTCATGAACGTATCGTCGAATTTATAGATGGCTACCCCGATTTTGGGCAATTCAGTGCCCGCGGATGTGTTCTGCGCTGCTGTATCTGTACCGCCACTGTTCCCGGTCGGCGTACTGCCACCGCCTCCGCCGCAAGCTGCAGTAACCAGCATCAATCCTGTCATCGCAAGCATGGTCCATGTTTTCTTCATGTATAATGACCTCCCCTGATTCATTCGGCAATGCCGATGTCCTTATTATGAAAGGGTTTTCAACATTTTCGAATACAATATCTTCATCTGTTATATGAAAATCTTCATTTATTGGTGGACCTGTCATTGAACAAAGGGAAATAGCAGCTTCTGATTATCCATCCAGAACATATTCTCGGTGCTGACCATTCTCGTCTCCAGGGCAATCTGTGACTGTACCTGCTCACCATTCAGATACGCTATCGCTTGTTGAACGCCAAGATAGCCTGCACTGAAGCCATTGTGGACGACCAGACCACGTATAATTCCCTCCTGTAGCTGCTCTAATTGCTCACGCTCACTCCCGAACCCTACAATGGGAATCCTGTTACTGGAGCTGCAATACTCGGCTACACTACGCGCAGCAGCAATGCTAGCCGACTCATCTAAGGCGATGATACCAATATGCCCAGCAGGTGCTGTATGTCGATTCGCATTCGTCTGTTGATCCGGCTTCGCGCATTGAACATGAGGCCATTGCTCAATCTGCATCTGACACGACGACTCATCCTGGCAGGACAGCTGCGACTCAATTTGCAGCTGTGGATATTGCTGGTGAAGAATCTCCCGTACTCCTCCCTCACGCTCAGCGAGAGCATAGTTATTCAGACTCGTGCCCTGATACGTATACTGACCTATGTTCTGAGCTGTATTTTGATCTGTATTTTGATCCGTTTGTTGATTCATTTTTTGAGCCCAGTTTTGACCCTCAACCTGATAGGTATCCTGAGCCGTACCAAGTAGTAGCACGCTTCCAGTACCCTCTAGCAGCTCCCCCATGGCTTGCCCAGCCTGACGTCCAGCTGCGCGATGATCCATGGAAATATTGCTGGTGATCCCTTGTACCTGCCGAGCATCCAGCGAAATAACGGGAATACCCTTGCCCTTCTGCCCTGCAACAGTAGCTATTTCTCGCATGGATTGCTCCAGTTCGCTATCGCCGATCGGATTTAGAATGATTGCAGTTGCACCCAGCTCCAGGGCATGTGCCACCGCTGCTGCTTGAGCAGATTGCTCTTCGGCGTTGGCTTGTGGTTGGACATCTTGGGATACATTGATGAGATCAGTATAAGGTACTGCTGTGACACTATCGGAATTACCAATTTTCTTAGTACTGCTGGCCTCTGTCACAGCTCCATACTCTTGTGGGGTGTCTCTTGCAGTCATGGTCATTTCCACCGTAACAAGCTCCGCACCAAGCTCCCGAGCGGCGGACTCGGCTCCGAACTGAACAGCATCCGATACGCTTTTACTCCCGACGGGGGTGATTAGTGCAATACGATAGACATGTGACTCAGCATCTATGGGCGCAGAACTGCAGCTTGTTAGCAGCAGCCCCACCATGATGAATGGTACCAGCATCCAACTGCTCCTGAGCCTAATACCTATATTCCTTCCTGCTGTACAATCGATCTGGCGACGGATGATCCGTTTCATTACGAATGCTCCTTTCCTTCGTCATGGAGGGGCCTGACGGGAAGTCGGACGGTGACCATCGTCCCTTCCTCCAATTCGCTGTCGAATGACAAGCCATAAGCTTCGCCATACACCAGACGAATCCGATCATGAACATTGCGGACTGCAACACCTGAACCCGCTCCGCTCTTGACCACAGGCTTGCCTGTGAATAGCCGCTTCATTTGCTCCTCAGACATGCCCATCCCATTATCGCTAATCTCGATATGTAGCACCTGGTCACTGATGTATGTACGTATTCGTATGAAGCCTTCGTCGCCCAACCCTTCAATACCGTGTACAATCGCGTTCTCCACCAACGGCTGAAGAATCAGCTTCAGTGTGGTGCAATCCAATGTCTGCTCCTCGGCATCAATGTGGAATTGGAATTTCTGCTTGAAGCGCATCTGCTGAATCGTCAAATAATGATAGACATGCTCCAATTCCTCACGGACGGTAATGATGGTGCGTCCTTGACTTAAGCTTAGACGGAATAGCTTGGAGAGCGAGGTAATCATCGTGACCACTTCCTCATTTCGGCTCATGCCGACCATACGCACGACCGAATTCAACGTATTGTATAGAAAATGAGGGTTAATCTGTGCCTGTAATGCCGCCAGCTCCAGCTGTCGCTTCTGCTCCTGCTCACGAATGATCTCATCCATTAACGTCCGAATCTGCCGCACCATCAGATTGAAGCGTCTGGACAGCTGCTGCACCTCCAAGGGCCCCGCCATCGGCAGCTCTACATTGAAGTCCCCTTGCTCTACAGTCTTCATCCGACGTTCCATTCGGCGGATCGGCCGCGTTAACGTTGTAGACAGCAACGTCGAAATGATAATGACCAGTATCAGGACCACTACCAGCATACGCAGCAAATAAGCTGTGACCTCGTGACGGGTCGTCATGATCTCCTCCTTGTAGGCGACCCCGACAATTTTCCAGCCGATGTTGGCAACGGATTTCACAGCATTCAAGCGCTGCTGACCTTCCGTTGTATCCTCATAAGTGCCCGTGGCAACCAGAGCTTGCTCGATATTTTCTCGCTTTAGCCCCATGTACATGAGCTGTTGCTGCGGATGATAGACGATATTGCCTGCACTCTCGTCAATAATGTACACATAGCCTCGCTGACCGAGACTTACACGGCGACTGAGCTCATCGATCTGCTTGAAGTTGATGTCTACCAGTAAAATCACCTGCTCATCCTGACCGTTACGCCGGACGGTGATTCCTTTGCTCATCGAGACCACCCAGGGATAAGAGCCTGTGTACATATTCTGAATATGCGGTAAAGAGAAGCTCAAATGATCCGGTACGCGCAGCGCGGACTGGAACCAGCCCTGTTGAGTTATATGAGCACTACCTCTCAATTCGGCTGCTGGCCGATTCTTAAGCAATCTTCCCTCCTGATCCAGTAAGGTGATTGAAACGATATCCTCACGACTACTCAGCAGGGTATCCAGTTGCTTATTTACTTGTTGTCCCTGCCAGTCGCCGTCCGCCAGCATGTGCTCCTCAATCGCGCGATACACATGGGACATGCCCCGGACGTAGTCCTCCAGATTGTAGCTGACCTGATCTACAATCTGCCGGGTTGCAAGCGCTGCACTGCGCTCTGCAGCCTGCGTGAACTGGTTGTACAGCAACATCGCCGTTACGGTCAGCACAATGACCATGAATGCAGAGAACGATCTCGTGATGATCGTCCCGATGCTTTTTGCACCGATGAATTGTACCGGGTCAGTGAATCGGCGGTAGATGGACCGCAGCAGCGATGCCCCTCTGTCCCCTAGCCAGCGCTTCATGTACGACGCTCCTTATCTTCCACCCGTTCTGCCTGCTTGCGGTATTCCTTGGGGGAGACGCCCACCTGCTTTTTGAAGCAAAAGCTGAAATAATTCGGCTCCGCAAAGCCCACCTCCGCTGCAATCTCAAAGGATTTCAGCTCCGTCGAGCGAAGCAGACGCTTCGCCTCTTCCATCCGCAGCTGCATCAAATACTGCAGGAAGGTCAGCTGAACCTCTTTCTTGAAGATGCTGCAAAAGTACCCTTGACTGATGTGAAGATGACTGCATACCTTTTGAATGGACAACTCCGGGTCTCGGTAGTGCACCTTGGTGTACTGCAAGGCCTGGTCAATCATATCCCGGTAAGCATGCTGACGACCGGAGGCAATCCGCCTCTGCACCAGCTGACAGATATCGCGCAGCCTGCGCTTGGCCTCCTCCAATCCAGCCAACTTGAGCAGCTCTGCGTATACCTGAAAGCCTGCCCCGAACAATTCCTCCAGCTCTTCACCCGAGGAAAGGGTGGCTTTCCATACCGTTGTAACGACTTCAATGAGATAGAGCTGTATATCATGGCTCCCATGCTGGCGGGTTACTTCAGCGAATATCATATCCAGAGCCTCATCCAGCTCCTCCTCGGTGCCTGCCTTCAGGCAACGGGTTAGCATTTGCTGCTTCAGCTCATCGAAGCGCAGCTGCCCACCTGCCCGCCGCTCGACCTCATCTATGTAGATCAGTCGATCTGTCCCAGGCACAAGACGATAATCCAGTGCCAGCATTGCATCAGTATAGGAATGAGTCAGCAGACCCAGCGAGTCGACGAGCGAGCCCGCACCAATCGTCACTGCCAACCGCAGGTAATGATTCATGCTGCGTAGCACCCGATCAAGCGCTTCCTGACGCTCCAGCTCACGCTCAATAATGCCGTCTCGGTCAATGAACAACAATATGATCGTATCCTGATGCCAGAAGACATAACCTGCACCGAATTTATTCCATACCTCACTCGCAATATTCAAAGCTGCGAATTGCTTAAGCTCCGCATCCTTCCATAGCACGATGGCCGTATCATTAGCTTCCTCTCCTGTAAGTCCCGACTTCCTGTCCGTCTCGTCCTTATGGAGTGTCAGGACAGATATGCTGTATCTATAGCCTGTGAGGTCAAGATCCAACTGCCTTGCTTTATCATGCACGTACTCCTCCGATCGCTGCCGATATAGCAAGGAGGCCAGAAAATTCGATTGTAGCAGGGGAAGGCTGTTGTGATAATACTCTCTGAGCTTCCTCAAATTCTCTCTCTCCGCTACATCCGCGGCCATTTGTGCTCGGAGCCGAGTCAACAGCTCTGTCAGGTGCCCAGCGGAGAAAGGCTTCAATAGATATTCGTCCACGCTAAGGGATATTGCTTGCCGAGCATAATCAAATTCATCATATCCCGTCAGAATGACCAGCTTGATAAGCGGATTGCGCCTACGCAGCTCGTGGGCCAGCTCCAGACCGTTCATGAAGGGCATGCTGATATCGGTAATCACAATATCTGGCTCCACCCTCTCCGCCAGCTCTAAGGCTTCCCTTCCATTCTCAGCAAGTCCCACAATCCGAAGGCCCAATGCCTCCCAATCAATCTCCAGTACAAGTCCTTCTCTTACATCCTCTTCGTCATCCACCAGCAATACCCGATACATGGGATATGCCTCCCTTGCTTCTAAAATGAATGAGCAGCACCTGCTCCACAATCATATGTGTGAGGTGCCCGGACATTACTATACAATAGATTCGAGTTATTGTAATCGCTTTCTTTTCTTGTGTAAAAAACATTGATACAGACGCAACAACGAAAAAAACTCCTCTGAAAGGAGTCTTTGGATGCAGTCCGTCTTTCTCATCTTATTGAGCTTGCACTCACAACCTCGTCACACTCTCAGCACCGGATTATCTGACTGATGATCTAACTGCTGACCTGGGTATCACTGTCAACAAGGCAAGTGAGTTGTGGATATATAGCTCCTAGATCTTGCTCTATGCCTCGCACTATAACCTGCTCTATGTCTAACCATAATGTGCTCTATTCCTGATTCTATAGTTAGCTCTATGTCTTCCTCTGCAACTTACTTCTCGGCATTGTGCCGGTTCTTGATTTTCGAAATAATCCAGTCCACTGCAGAGCCACATAGCAACCAGAAGAAAAAATGAATTCCATAAAGAATGCACTGCCATAACTGTTCGTTATGCAGTGAATAGTGCAAAGTCGTCAACTCAGAATTAAACAATAACAAAGGGGGACCTGTGAGGGCGAGCAAAAGGTTCTTATCGTCATATCCCATCACGTTATGGATACATACCAGTACCGACAGCAGTGGCAGCCAAAAGCTTAGCTTTTTTAATAACTTCATCCTTGCAATCTCCCCTCAGCTATACTGTTATATTCCAATGTAGCATAGAAAGGAAGTGGTATGCTTGTCTTTGAAAAAGAGCTTGTAGAACCAGTTGGCCGTGCTGACGAATTGGTAGGCAGGATCATATGCAGCGGCAACGTTGGGGTTCCTGCGTCGGCCTATCAGCTCCTGAAACCCTCATACTTCGCTTCATTCCTAGATCCCGATGATAGATACATTATGAATCGACTTGAGTTTTGACGGCTTATCCATTCCCTTGAATATGATCTTACTGCCGCTTGGGGAATCGGATCTGCATAGGTTTGTGATGAACCTAATGCGGCTATCTAGCCCCAGATCTGTGCATATGTCCTCTATTAAGGAAAAGCAAGAATCCCGTATCGTGTCATACACCTCACGGGCAACAAGTGCCGCCCGCTTCTCTTCCAACAGCTTAAGTACCAGCTTCATCCTGATATGGTAGATCTCGCTGCTTCATAGCCGCCAACAAGGAAATAATACTTATGCTGCCAATCGAACAAGAATTCCTCAAAGTGCGGGTTCACCTCTTTCTCAATCATCGGTAACACCCTTGCGCTTAATCTGTATCTTGATTGGCTTATCCTCGTCGCTGTCCACCTTCTTATTGAGTAAGGCGACTTCGCCTTTCAGCTTCAGCAGACGCTGTGCGTGGAGCTCGTCTACATCGTCTTGACGGCACATTTCCTCGTACTGCTTGATAAGGCTGCGTAACTCAGACATGACCCGACTCTGGGCATTAAGGAACATTGCCTGCCGATCCAAGCAAACTGAAATTCATATTCGACCTCAACAGGTACAGGTACGGATTTCAGCGCATCTCCTTTTCCCTGCTCTACGATTTCGAACTTCTGCTTCTTGAGCTCCTTTATTATTTCATCCTTGTCGGTGACGTCCATTGTCTGTTGAGCCCGGAGGATCGCCGCATAAGCCAGTTTGATCTGATCCCAAAGCATCTCTATAGGCGAACGGGTCTCGATGGCCTCCATAATGGCCGCAGTGTCATCTGGCAGGAACTTGCGGAAGAATCCATGAGTCACAGCATTGCTATTCCCCGCTGAGAGCCGCACCACCTTTATTGCCTACAGCGTTTCTGTTGCCGGGTGGTGCATCTGGTCTTTTTGTATGCACACTTTTTTCAGAGGGTGCACCCTTTTGTCGGCTCCAGCAGTGGCGCTGCTTCCAACTCTTGACTGTGTTCAGAGAAACGCTGTACTTCTCCGCAATATCCTTGTATTTCATACCTCGCTGGTAATCAGCCTCAGCTTTTCTGTGCATCGTTCACGCTCACCACCTCCGCTGTTGAGTTTGTTTTGTATGTAAAATCATGACCACCCGTCCAACGGGTGGTTTGCTCTTGGGGTATAACCCCCTGCTG
>RCUF01000209.1_pt1 | contig 26987 bp, 18 predicted proteins | sample 2166311 | NCBI WGS metagenome assembly RCUF01 (sample SAMN09932608, study PRJNA488358) | compost metagenome | feature: garden; material: soil; isolation source: compost soil in 4-hydroxybenzonitrile-enriched culture | place: Germany: Experimental Botanical Garden Goettingen | collected 2016-01-27
CTAAACAAGAAGCGTCCCTCAAAGTTATCTTAGATAACTTTTGGGACAGCCTCTTGTATTTTGTTAGAAAGCTTGTTCGCTAGGCTGCTTTTTAATGATTTCGACTTTTCTGAATCGATGAGGTTCTTTTTCGAGAAGCTTTAAGTCAAGATTATGGTGAGTGTATATCTCACCGATGTTCATTTCCGGATGCATCCCGAACAACCAGCCGCCAATCGTGTCTACGTCGGTTGTATCAAGCTCGGCCATCAGCAAATCGTTGATTTGGGTGACGGTTACTTTACCGTCTACAACAAGGTGATTATCGTTCAACTGAACAATTGGCTGCTCTTCTTCCTTGTCGAATTCGTCACGAATTTCACCGACGATTTCCTCCAGTATATCCTCAATCGTAACGAGACCTGCTGTACCGCCGTATTCATCAATCAGGATCGCAATATGAGTGCCTTCCAGCTGCATTCTTTTTAACAGCTCATTGACCGGGGTTACTTCGGATACTGCCATAACCGGCTGTAGGATAGAGGCTACCTCAAGGTTCGGATTATCCTCATATGCCAGGAAAAATTGCTTTGTATTCACAATACCGATAATATTGTCCTTGCTGCCGCTGACGACCGGGAATCTGGTATATTGCTGTTCCTTGATAATATCCAAATTTTCCTGGCGCGACTTGTCTGTATATAAGCACACCATGTCGGTGCGAGGAACCATAATTTCCTTGGCGAGCAAATTATCAAAAGCAAAGATCCGGTTAACATATCCGTATTCGCTTTGATTAATTTTTCCGCTTTCATAGCTTTCGTTAATAATGATTTGCAGCTCTTCCTCAGAGTGGGCTTCTTCATGCTCAGATGCTGGCTTGATACCCATTAACTTAACCAATTGATTGGCTGAGCCGTTCAAGCTCCAAATGAAAGGGCGCATGAGTTTATTGAACAAAATAAGTGGTTTTGCCGTAAACATGGCTACACTTTCCGCTTTGCGAATCGCTATTGTCTTTGGAGTCAACTCCCCGACGACGACGTGAAGATAAGTGACCACTACAAACGCAATGATAAAAGAAAGTACACCGCTAACGGCATCTGGCAGATGCAGGCTGTGGAATAACGGATGCAGCATCTTCTCTATGGTGGGCTCACCCAGCCAACCAAGACCCAAAGCTGTAATTGTAATCCCTAATTGACATGCCGATAAATACTCATCCAGATTCGCTGTTACTTGCTTTACAGCTAATGCGTTCTTGTGCCCTTCACTAATCAACTGGTCAACTCTACTGCTACGTACCCGAACGATTGCAAACTCTACTGCTACGAAAAATGCGGTCATCGCAATAAGGATGACGATTAAACCCAAGTTTAAAACCAAAAACCTGTCACTGTCCATTGTTGTAAATCTACTCCTTTTGAATGATAAGATATAAAGATTGTAAATAAGCTAATTATATAATATACGGAACGGAAATGCTAATTTTCGTAATAATCGTTATAGAATTACTGAAATATAATTCGTGTTTTAGTATTATCAGGATATGATTTAGGGTTATTTCGATTATAAAATCTATAGAACACGAACATTTTTGATGAATTTAATTGACACATTCGTATAATAAAGTTATTCTTGTTAAGGTGTTCTTATTACTTTTACAATTCGTATATCCTCAAAAATAAGGTTTGAGGGTCTCTACAAGGAACCATAAATTCCTGGCTACGAATAGGTGTTTTCGCATACCTATTCATAGTCGGGATTTTTTTGTTCGTTGCTTGTCGAAAACACCCACATTTCCTAAACTTCAGGAGGAGACTAATGAGTAAATACGATGTGATTGTTGTTGGAGCAGGCCCTGCAGGCATATTTGCATGTTACGAGCTGACGCGTAAAGCGCCTCATTGGAAAGTGCTGCTGGTGGATAAAGGACATGATATTTATCGTCGCCGCTGCCCCATTCTGGAGGAGAAGATTCAGCTTTGCCCACCTGCAGCGGGAAAAAAAGAATTTGCAGGCTGCTTGCCTGCCTGCTCAATTACAGCGGGGTTTGGCGGTGCTGGGGCATATAGCGACGGAAAATTTAACATAACGACCGAATTCGGAGGTTGGCTGAGCGATTATATTTCACCTTCCAGGGTGTTGGAATTGATTAAATATGTAGACTCGATCAATCTGGAGCACGGAGCGACTACAGCCATTACTGATCCGGAGACAGAAGCGATTCGTGCTATTGAACAACGCGGCTATGCAGCAGGATTGAAATTGCTTCGCGCACAGGTCAGACATCTTGGTACGGAACAGAATCTTGAAATTTTGAAATCCATTTATGAATACCTGAATACACGTATTGATATGATCTACAAGGCCGAGGTTGAAGATCTCATTACGATCAAGGAAGATGGCGAGCATGTTGTACAGGGCGTTACACTAAAGAACGGCGATACTTATGAAGCTGATTTAGTGATGGTAGCTCCGGGGCGAGACGGTTCAGCTTGGTTAACGGACATTTTGAAGCGCAGACGACTGAAAATGACAAACAATCAGGTGGACGTAGGCGTTCGGGTTGAAACCTCGGACGTCGTCATGAGAGAGATCAATGAAAATTTGTATGAAGGGAAATTTATATTTAATACAACTGTTGGAACTCGGGTACGGACGTTTTGCAGCAACCCGTCGGGCCATGTTGTGGTGGAGAATCATAGCGGCGTTATGGCGGCGAATGGTCACTCCTTCAAGGACCCTGCTCGGGGATCGAATAATACCAATTTTGCACTGCTTGTCTCCCATAGGTTTACTGAACCTTTTGATAAGCCTAATGAATACGCCCGCGAAATATGCCAAAGAGCCAACGATCTATCCAATGGGGGTGTCATCATTCAGAAGTATGGCGATATCCTTCGTGGACGTCGTTCGACTGCCGGCCGTATTGCAGAAGGATTTCTGGAGCCTACGCTTAAGGAAGCCGTTCCAGGCGATCTTGGGCTAGTGCTGCCTTACATTACGATGAAAAGTCTGATTGAGATGATCGAGGCGCTGGATAAAGTGACGCCGGGCATTGCCTCTGAGCATACGTTGTTTTATGGTGTGGAGGCAAAATTCTATTCCGCACGTCCGAAGCTGACAGAATCTCTGGAGACAGAAATTTCAGGACTGTTCTGTGGAGGGGACGGAGCCGGTATTACCCGAGGATTAGCGCAGGCTGGAGCAGCCGGAGTATGGATCGCCCGGGGAATGATGGAGAAAGCCGGATTATAAGATGGATTATATAGCTCGATGGCGATGAAGCCGTCGGGCTATTTTTATGGGAAATAATATAGAATTTTACATAGATTTAACAACCGCGCAACAGTGAGCTATTTATTAAAAAATATGATAGGGAGGTAGTACATTTCACAATTGGGGAGGAATTTGTTGCTCATGAGTTGTCCGTGGAGAAATAAGCTGCTGGGCTTACTGCTGACTGTAGTATTGGCTGTAAGCAGTGTCGCTGGATTTGTACCAGAAGTTAAGGCGGCAGAAGCTGAAGAGAACGTATCGCTTCAGGAGAGTAGTAGTGAGAGCATAAGTGTTGAGCTGTTATCTGCACAGAGTGCTATAAGTGTTGCCCAGGCGATTGCCAAAGGGAACAATGGCGAAATCGTTACAGTATCGGGTTACATTGCAGGACATGCTACAGGATCATTAACTGCCAATTTTCAGTCTCCTTTTGCCAATGACTATAATTTTCTAATAGCAGATGCAGCAGGTGAACAGGATACAAGTAGGCTTGTAGATGTTCAAGTTCCGTCAAGCCTTCGTGCCAGCTTTGGACTCCAAAGTAACCCGAGTTTAGTAGGTAAAAAGGTGGTCGTATCGGGTTCTCTTGCAGCGTACAACAATTTCTCAGGACTTAAAAATGTAACGATTATAGAGCTCTCAGAGGATGGATCGGGGGGGAATCCAGACCCTGGCACTGGGGAGCCAGATCCAGGTCATGGAGAAACGCCAACGTTGCCTGACGGGACCGGGAAAAAGGTGCTGTTCGACAACTCGCATGCTCAAACAGCTGGAGCGGCTGATTGGGTTATTGAGGGGGCATTTTCTGACTTTGCAGATGGTCTTCGTTCAGCCGGATTTACCGTAAGCTCGTTGGAGCGTCCGATTCCATATACTTTTGGAGAGGCGCCTATCACGTATAGCGCGTTGAGCGATTATGATGTTTTTGTTATACCTGAGGCGAACATTCCATTTAAAGCGTCAGAACAGGCTGCATTAGTACAATATGTGCAAAATGGGGGCGCAGTATTTTTTATCTCTGATCACTATAATGCGGATCGGAACAAAAACCGCTGGGATTCATCGGAAGTATTCAATGGCTACCGCAGAGGTGCCTACGAGAACCCGGCCAAGGGAATGAGTGCTGAAGAAAGTAACTCGCCTGCTATGCAGGAGATCACAAGCTCTGATTGGCTCGCGGACAATTTTGGAGTGCGTTTCCGCTATAATGCGCTTGGTGATGTTAATGCAAATGATATCGTAGCTCCATCTCAAGCTTTTGGAATAACAGCAGGAGTTGGCTCGGTTGCTGTTCACGCCGGATCAACGCTCGCTATTCTTGATCCGAATAAAGCAAAAGGAATCGCCTATGTGCCGACTGGAGTTTCAGCATGGGGCAATGCGGTAGATAGCGGTGTCTATAACGGTGGAGGACGTGCAGAAGGTCCTTATGCTGCTATTGCTAAGCTAGGACTAGGTAAAGCTGCTTTTATTGGAGATTCATCTCCTGTTGAGGATGCTACGCCGAAGTACGTTCGTGAAGAGAACGGAGCCAAGAAAACGACGTATGATGGGTTCAAGGAGGTAGATGATGATCTGTTCCTCGTTCAAACGGTCAAATGGCTGGCTCATGACGAAAGCTACACATCTCTAAGTGAAGTACCTGGACTTCAGCTGGATACGCCGACAGTACTCGGAGCTGATGAGCAGCCTGCGAATACAACGGAGCCAAAGCCTGAACCGTGGGCTGCGCCGGCAGCGGGGTACAAATGGTATGATCCAACTACATTCAAGCCAGGCGCCTATGGCTCCACTGGAGTTGTTGTGGCTGATCCGGTGTACAATTTTGTCCATCAGTCGCAGCTTCCAAGCAGCGAGGAATTCCAGATTCGCCTTACCGTGGATGGTTTAAATCCTGGACAAAGCGTCTCAGCGCTTAAGGTGGGTATCTATCTCAGCGGAGGTACTCAAATTGCTAGGTTTAAAAACAGCAGCGGCAGTTGGTCCGATTATAACTATAGTCCGGAATTTTCGCTTACAGCGAATGCGTTGGGACACGCATCTATTGATTTGACCGTTCAGCTCAAGCCCGGCCAGTCAGGTGCTGCCAACCTTCGCTTGAAGCAAGGCAGTGCCAATGTAATAACGAAGAGCGTTACCATTGCAAATGTGAGCGCTGAACCCTTGCCTGGTGATACAGGTGGGGTTCCACAGCTGACCAGCATAGCCAATGCAAGGCAAGCAGCCGACGGCACTGTTGTGACGGTTGAGGGTGTTGTAACGTCTCAGCCGGGAGTGTTCGGAGGACAAGGTTTTTATGTCCAGGATGCAACTGGAGGAATTTATGTTTTTCAGACTGCGGCAGGGTATCAAGCTGGAGATGCTCTGAAGATTAGCGCGACCAAAACACTATATAACGGCGAAGTAGAGCTGGAGAATCCGGTTGTGATTGAGAAAACAGGAACACTCCCGTTACCGATGGCAGAGCTGCAGGAGGCAGTTAACGATAACAATCAAGGTCGCCTCATTACACTGCAAAACGTTCAAATTCAGGGTTATGCCCAAGCTTCACCAGCCGGTTCTTTTGAGTTTAATGCACTTCGGGAGGACGGCTCCTCCACTCGAATTCGGATCGATGGCAGAACAGGGGTTAGCTATGCAGAGTTTAGCGCCCTATATCCTGAAGGAGTAAAGGTAAGCATTTCCGGGATTTCGTCTATTTTTAAAGGCACGTATCAATTAAAACCTTTATCGCTGAATCATGTTGCTGCCAATGTATCGGATATAACTGCTCCGGTAACAGTAGCAGAAGTCATCGGCAAAACCGGACAGGCTGAATACAATACACAGGATGTATCGATCAGCTTTATTGCAAGCGATGATGGCGGCAGCGGTTTGAGTGGAACGGAGTATCGGGTGAATGGAGGAGAATGGACTAACCTAAGCGCACTTACCTTATCGGAGAATGGAAAATATGCTGTGGAGTTCCGTTCTGAGGACAAGGCGGGAAATGTGGAGGAGTCCAAGATTATCTATATCAATATTGATCGAGCAGCTCCAGAGATCGTAGTTGAGGGTGAAACAAATCATGTGCTGCAAACGCTGGAGAAGCTGCCATTTTCCATTGTTGTCAGTGATCAGATTAGCGGAGTGCAGCAAACCGTATATAAGCTGGATGGTAAACAAATTAGTAGTATGCTTGAAATTACCCCGTTATCATGGTCTGTAGGCAAACATACCTTGATTGTCACCTCAGAAGATCAGGCCGGGAATAGTGGGAGTGTCAGTGTTACGTTTGAGGTGACGATCGACATAGATCATCTGGATGAGCTGATTTCTCTTGGCGAAGCTAACAAATTTATTTATAAAAAGGGTACATTAAAAAGCCTGCAGGCCACAGTATCCTCACTTCAAAAAGCGAAATCCAATAAAGAGCGTCAGCTTAAAATTAGCGCACTAAAAATCGTTATCCGAGCGTTTGAGGGCAAAGGAATCACGAGGGATTTCACAAAACAGCTGCTGGATGATCTGAACTACATCAGTAAAAATATTGCCTAATTAGAGGTGTTCAAAGTTTTTGCTTTTGATCGTAGGAGCGGGGCCTTCATTTAGTGAAGGTTTTACGCTCCTTTTTTGATGTAAAGTCGAAAAGCTGCGAAAGTGCATGCTTTAACAAGAAGAATGGCAGATTACGAACAAAAGCCTGCAAAAGTACAACAATTTGTCCACTTCATTCGCTAGAACGGGAGGTTGGGCGAAAAAAGATGCACATTTGCGGGAATACGATGAGATGGGGCATTAAATAGAAGAAAGGATGCACTTTTGCAGCAATTTTCCGATTGCGATACTACATTCCAATAAAATCCTTATTGCATTGAGAAGAAACGTTTTATATAATGATAATGCAACCGGTTGCAATTAGAAGGAGAGAATTCAAAGATGTCTAAAATTACGATTCAACAGATCGCCGATCTGGCGGGAGTGAACAAAGCGACGGTATCCCGGGTTATTAACAGAAGCGCCAACATTTCCGAGAAGACGAGGGAGAAAGTCGAAGCTATCATGAAGGAACACAACTATGTTCCCAACTCCATTGCGCGTGGGCTGGCCTTTAATAAGACCTTTACAGTTGGTTTTTATTCCGATTACACCGATAAGCGCGCGTATGCCAATCCTTTTTTCTACAAAGTGCTGCAAGGGATCGAAGAGATCGTCTATAACAATGACCACATGTTTCTGATGATGAGTGACCATGTCAACAAGAAAAGCAGTTCTACGTTTGAAAATGTGGTTAGCCAGCATCGTGTCGACGGCCTGATCATACCGAATACACTGCTTACGGAGCAGAATTATGATTTGCTCACCAAACATAATATGCCCTATGTGGTGACTGGTGAGAACATGCTGCCGAAAGAAGGAGTGCCATGGGTAGACATTGATAATGTTCAGGCGGGGCAAGTGTTAACGGAGCATCTGATTGAGCTGGGATGTCGGAACATTATGATTTATGCCGGAGGCGAAGCTGTCGCACGGGACAAGTTCCTGGCAGATCGATTGAAGGGCTATACCGAGATGATGAAGCGTAATCAACTGGACATTTCGGTTATAGAACATGCGGATGTGTTGAAAACGCTTAACCTCGCGAAGAAATCGGAAAAGTCCGAGCGAACAGGGATTACAGGCACTCGTCCAGACGCGCTGATCTGTTGCACGCATGAACAGCTCTTTGAAATATTGGATTGGGAACGAGGAAATCCGATGTTGTCAGAATTGGCGCTGGCGACGTTTGATAACTTTCCGATGTCCAAGTATATGACTCATCCGGTTCATTTCGTGGACATTGATCTGGAGATGATGGGTAAGCAAGCGGCACAGATGCTGTTCTCGTTAATGAACAAAGAAACTGACTTGCCGAAGTCGATCTCCATTCATACGAGAATAGGAAACTAACCACACCATACTGAATGAAGAGGGAAAAACTAAATGATGACTAACTTGTATCATGATCCTGTGGTAGACGCCACATTAGTGTCGCTGAACGAGCTCGAATTGAGACTTAGGCTTCCAACTGAGGTAACATCGGTTCGATTGTTGTATTGGAACAAATACAAAACCGAGGAATACGGGGTTCGGAACCAGTCAATGACGCTCTGGGCGGAATCAGACAACTTCAAGTATTACCGTACGATATTGACAGGGATGGAATCACGTATCCGTTACCTTCAATATACATTTGAGTTTGAAATGAAGGGGGAGTCGCACTGGCTTAATGCTGAGGGGCTTCAAAAGTCAAACGGGTCCAAAGGAAGCTATTCCTACTCATACGCAGGTGATCGCGATATTGTAGGTTCTCCAGACTGGATCACGAACCGGGTATGGTATCAGATTTTCCCGGAGCGCTTCTGTAATGGGGATCAGAAGAATGACCCGGCGAATACAGAGCCTTGGGGAAGCGTACCAACCCGAGACAACTATATGGGAGGTGATCTTCGGGGGATTATCCAGCGTCTGGATTACTTAAGCGAACTAGGTATCAATGCCTTGTACTTGAATCCGATTTTTACAGCTACTTCAAATCATAAATATGACACCGTGAATTATTTCGAGATTGATCCTTCTTTCGGGACGGTAGCAGATTTGCATGAGCTGGTGGTCAAGTGTCATGAGCGAGATATCAAGGTAGTTCTGGATCTGGTGATCAATCATTGCGGATTTTATCATCCATTCTTCCAGGATGTTGTGAAGAAAGGCAAAGCATCGGGGTACAGCGATTGGTTCTATGTAAATCGCTATCCTGTAGAGCGGAGCGAAAATGATTACGATTCCGTAGGGTATTATCAATGGATGCCCAAGCTGCGGACATCGAATCCAGAAGTACAGCAGTACATTTACGATATCGTGTCCTTTTGGCAGAAAGAGACGGATATCGATGGCTGGAGAATCGATGTCGCAGATGAGGTGGAGATCAGCTTTTTGCGGGAGCTGAAATCCTATGTTAGAAGATTAAATCCCAACGCTATCATTATTGCAGAAATATGGGACGATGCCAAGCGGCTGATGATGTGGGGCGGAGTTGACAGCGCGATGAACTATGATCTGAGAAATATCATGTTCGATTATGTGCTGGATCGCAGCATTACGCTGGAGCAGTTCCATGCAAGACTAGTCAAATTGGCTAACCGGTATTCGCTTGCAGAGCTGCATCAAATGTTCAACCTTCTTGGAAGTCATGATACGGAGCGTATTTTGACTAGGTGCAAGGAAGATAAGACAAAGCTGCAGCAGCTTTTGGCAATTCAATATGTATTCCCAGGCAATCCTACTGTTTATTATGGAGACGAGCTGGGGATGATCGGAGAGAACGATCCTGGCTGCCGTGGCAGCATGTCATGGGATAGCCTTGAGGATTCGGAATCGGCTGCAAGAGCATTCTTTAAAGAGCATCAAGTCTGGATTTCGCGTAAGGTTACTAATCCTGTGCTGCAATCAGGTTCTCTTGAATTGAAGTATAAGCAAGGATCGGACTGCTATGTTATTCGGCGTCATAACGCCACTGAAGATGTAATACTGCTGATGAACTTCTCAGAGGATCGTCAGAACCTGCCATCAGTGATGTCGCAGTTTGAGCTGAACGGAAATTATTCAATATACGGGGAAGAGCATTTGGGCCAACTGCCTGAAGTGATCGAGCCGGGACAATATATCACAATCCAAACTGTACAATAAGGAGTTCTACCTATGACAAATAAATGGAGCAAACTATCACTTGTTCTTCTTACTATGCTTGTCGTCCTATCTGCATGCAGTTCTGGTAACAATAAAGGCAATAATCAATCGAGTTCTGCAGGAGAAACATCCGGCAAAAATGTAACTTTGACGTTCTGGCATCATTACAGCACAGCTTCACCTGAAGAGAAAACACTAACTCAGGTGCTTATTCCTAAATTTGAAGCGGAAAATCCCGGAATTAAGGTGAAGGCAGTAGCTATTCCTTGGGATGAGCTGCACAAGAAGCTGCAAATTGGCGGTAGCGGCGGCGACCTGCCGGACGTAGCGCGTCTGGACATTATTTGGGTTCCTGAATTCCAGAAACGTGATCTTCTTCTTTCGCTTGATGAAAAATTTACTGATTTTAATGATATTGCACAAGGCTTGCTGGAAGGTCCTCTTACTACAGGCAAAGTGGGCGATCATTATTATGGTGTTCCACTCAACACAAATACTAAAGTTCTGTTCTGGAATCAGGATATGCTTACACAAAGCGGAGTAGATAAAGCTCCTGAAACGACGGAGGAGTTCTTTACAGCACTTGGTAAAATCAAAACGAAATATGACAAAGTGTGGGGTTTTGGCGAGCCGGCACTTCAAGGCTGGAATCTGCTGCCTTGGATTTGGAGTAATGGCGGCGACATCTTGTCTCCGGATAACACCACCGCGGAGGGTTATTTGAATAGCCCTGCGACAGTCGACATTATTTCAAAGTTAAGAGATGCATATAAAGCAGGGCAAATCTCAGGATTCAAACCGGGGGATGTTGCAGTTACAGAAGGCCATGCCAGCGGAAGCTATGCCATGATGGCAGAAGGCCCTTGGGCTGTTGCCCAGTTCAACTCACAGTTTGCAGATTACAAAGTGCAAATGGCGCAATTCCCTAAAGGCTCGGCTGGCTCTATTCAAGTACTCGGCGGAGAAGATTTAGGTATTTTCAGCAAGGACAAGCAAGAGGAAGCCTGGAAATTTGTTAAGTTTATGGTCTCGGAAGCCGCTCAGGTTGAAATGGGTAAAGTGGGTCAAATTCCGGTTAACCTGGCAGCTATGGATAATGCTGAAATAAAAGCAATCGACTACTACGGACCTTTCCTTGAGCAGCTTAAAACTGCCAAGGCTCGCCCATCAGTGGATGTATGGCCACAAATTGATGGAGTGCTTAGCGACACCATGAGCAGTATTTTTATGACCGATAAGGATATCAAAGCTGAGCTGGATGCCGCTGTAAGTAAAATTGACGGATTGCTAAAACAATAATTACATCGGGAGGAGCGTCATCCAAAAGACTGGAGACGCTCTATCCATGAAGGAGCCATACTATGCGCAAGAAGAACGGAGTGGCAGGATACTTATTTTTCTTACCTGGTTTTTTGTTTTTTGCCGTATTTATTCTATATCCGTTAGTTCGGAATCTAATATATAGTTTCTATGATTTTCGATTAAGTGATCTCAATCATCTTGAGTTTATCGGTTTTGATAACTATGTGAACGTGTTTACGGACTCTGTGTTCTGGATTTCACTCAAAAATATAGTGATGTATGGACTTATTTCGGTTCCCGGGCAGATGATTATCGGATTTTTTGTCGCTTACGCGTTGCATCGCAATGGATTCGGAACGAAGACCTTTCGTGTACTGTACTTTTTACCTGTTATCACTTCATGGGTCGTTGCGTCGCTGATTTTTAAATTTGTGTTCACGGATCAGGGTTATCTTAATTATTTTATTATGGATAAGCTTCATCTTACGGATACCACAATCAGCTGGCTCAGCGACCCTAACAAAGCGCTGCTGGTGGTTGGATTTCTCGGGATTTGGAAAGGTATCGGTTGGGTCATGGTTATTTACATGGCTGCCTTGCAGGGTGTGCCGGTAGATCAATATGAAGCTGCTTCTCTGGATGGCTGCAATACGTGGAACAAGATTCGCTACATTACACTGCCGGCGATTCGAAGCACGACATTTTTTATTCAGATGATGCTTATTATCGGTGCGTTTAACGTATTTACCTCCATTTACTTGATTACCGACGGCGGACCTCTTCATCAGACCGAGGTTATGTTGACAAGAATGTATCAGAAGGCGTTTACCGAATACGATCTCGGTTATGCCTCTGCACTGTCCTATGTTTTTGCGATCATTATCGCCATTCTGACATTCATTCAGTTCCGTCTGAACAAAGAGGATTAGGAGGGAAAACTATGAGCTCACTTTGGAAAAAAATATGGATGTACGCCCTGCTTATTTTAGGCGCGATCATCTCTATATACCCGTTAATATACATGCTGATGACTGCACTTAAGCCGATGACCCTGCTATTTGAGTTTCCACCTAAATTTTTACCTTCAGAAATGACATTTAACAATTTTAGGGATGCATGGGTCAGCCAAAATTTTGCACAGTACTTGTTTAATAGCATTATGGTTACATTGGTCAGCTTTGCATTTATTTTTCTTTTTTCATCCATGCTGGCATTTGCTTATTCAAGATTTGAATTTCGAGGCAAAAAATTAAGCTTCGCCATTCTGATGGGCGGACTAGTCATCCCGAGTCTGACGCTGCTGATTCCGCAGTTTATCCTGATTCGCCAGCTTGGTATGTTCGACTCCAGATGGGGGCTGATCGTTGTTTACGCAGCCGGAGCGATTCCATTTACAACATTTCTGCTTAAAGGCTTCTTTGATTCCATATCCCGAGATATCGATGAATCGGTGGAAATGGAGGGAGGAAACGCATGGACATTATTTGCGTCAATCATTATTCCTCTATCCAAGCCGGCCTTTGTACCTGCTACGATATTTAATGCATTGACAGTATGGGAGGAATTTCCTTGGGCACTTACCATCATTAATGATCCGGCCAAACGGACACTTCCCATTGCGCTGGCGAATTTCCAGGGACAGTATACGACACAATGGGGAATTGTTTTTGCAGGCTCGTTAATCGCAATTCTGCCGATTATTCTGTTGTTTTTGCTGCTTCAGCGCTATTTTATCGCCGGGATTACGGCAGGAGCTATCAAAGGATAAACCTCCTGCTTCTTTTCAATAAACTCAAACGATTGACCGTCTCAAAACAAGGGTGTTATAATGCACCACATAGTAGTAAGTAAACGTTTAAGTGGGGAGTAAACCGGGGATGATCACCTGGTAGGTGAAAGGGGAACTACCGTGAGTAGAGCGTATGTTTTGGGACGGAATGCTTGGCGAACTATCGAAGAAGGCAATGAACGTGAATGGTTGATAGGGAACGGGATCGGAGGTTATGCAAATCACTCGGTTCCTGGCGGAGGTTTCCGCATGTCGCATGGATATCTGATAGGTTCTACGAAAGCGCCTGTCAATCGGGTGTTAGTATTCACCAGGACACAGGAAGAAGTTAAGATTGGTGATAGAAGCTATGATCTGACCTCTCAGCAATATGTGAATTGGGAGAAGAATGGACAGCGTTATTTAACGCGATTCAAATTGGACACAGTTCCACAGTATTTGTATCAGGTAGAGGATGTTCAGCTGCAAAAAACAATTTCCATGGAGTATGGACATAATACGGTGACGGTATGCTATGAAGTAACAGGAGGAAGAGAACGCACTAATCTGAAGATTGTACCACTGTTCAATCATCGTTCACCAGGCGATGCCTCTGAGAAAAGCAATCTTGTGTTCGATACTGCACTGGAGGGGAATAGACTTCAATTAGTCCCTAGAAGCAATCCGGATTTAACGATATCTTTTATGACTTCAGAGGGGCAGTATCTGGATCGTTCGACGCTTCCGGTCACGATGGCTACTCCACCCTATTTGTACGAAGAAAATCATTATTACAAGTTTGATAATCGGAACGGATTTATGGGTGTCGACCACCATTATACGCCGTACGAAATCAATATAACGTTAGAGCCTTATGAGCGGAAAACATTCTATGTAAAATGCTCTATCGATCCACTCGATGAGAAGGATGGTTTTACTATTGTACGCGAGTACAAAGAAAGAATGGATAGACTCGTCAGTAACGCGGGCCATCATAATCGTCTGGCTGATCGTCTCGTGGAGGCGGCGGATCATTTTATCGTAAACAGGGAATCCACAGGATTAAAAACGGTATTGGCAGGATATCCTTGGTTCACCGACTGGGGACGCGATACGATGATCGCACTTCAGGGGCTTACCTTATCAACCAAACGTTTTGAGGAAGCTCGGGAAATATTAGAGTCCTTCTCCAGATATGTACGAAACGGACTTATTCCTAATATGTTTCCTGATGATGGACAGGAGCCTCTGTACAATACGGTAGATGCCTCGCTCTGGTATTTCCATTCGGTTCACGAGTATTTAAAATATACCGGCGGGGATGAGGACTATCATTTTATCGAGCAACGGATTTATCCGAAGCTAAAAGAAATTATCCACGCCTATAGTACTGGCACTGATTTCTCGATTGGAATGGATGAAGACGGTCTCATTCGTGCAGGCGGGGGCTATGACCAGGTAACCTGGATGGATGTGCGGGTTGGCGATTGGGTGGTAACTCCGCGCCATGGCAAGCCAGTAGAGATTAATGCTCTTTGGTATAACGCACTGTGTGTAATGACAGAGCTTGCCGAACGTTTTGGTGATTCGACTCCATATGAAGCATTAGCCCGGCAAGTACGGAAGTCTTTTAATGAACGCTTTTGGAATGAAGAGGCGCAGAGTCTCTATGATGTAGTTGATGTAGTGCAGCCTGATGGAAGCAAGGTGGACGATGGGAGCATTCGTCCTAATCAGATTTGGGCCATCTCATTGCCATTTACGATGCTTCCTGATGAGAAGGAGAAATCTGTTGTTGGGGTTGTTTATAAGCACTTATATACTCCTTATGGACTTCGTTCACTGTCTTTTGAAGATTCGGAATATAGATCTCAATATATCGGTAAATTGATACATCGTGATGCGGCCTATCATATGGGAACAACTTGGGCTTTTCCGTTAGGTGCATTTATTTCATCGTATTGCAAAGTGCATGATTACAGTTCGGATGCCATAGCAGTGGCTAAAGAAATGTGCGAAGTGTTTGAAGACCATATGCATGATGGCGGGATTGGTGGAATTGCAGAGATTTTTGACGGCGAGTTCGCATGTACAAGTAGAGGCTGCTTTACTCAGGCTTGGAGTGTAGGGGAAATACTGCGCGCATATACGGAAGATGTTTTGCCGCATATTTAATAAATTCCACGATAGGAGTGAATGTTGTGGCAGTACAAAAGGAACTGGATATTGTGTTTGATTACGGTGATCTTGAGGTAACTGAGGGGATTTCTGTTTTTGACAGCAGATTTGATGAGAAGTTCTACTATGATGGTGACGATCTTGGGATCGACTATACTCCAGAGAGAACTAAGTTTCGGCTGTGGGCTCCAACAGCATCAGAGGCTTTGGCAGTTTTTTACAAGACATGGGATGGAGAGACTGTTCGCGAGCTGCCGATGACTAGAGATGTGCAGGGAACTTGGATACTGACTGTAGCTGAGGACTGCAAGGATACGTTGTACACGTATCGGATTAAGGTTGGCGAGGTCTGGAACGAGGCGGCTGATCCTTATGCTAAAGCGGTAGCAGTAAACGGAGATAAGGCAGCCATTGTGGATTTGCGCAGCACTGATCCTGAGCGGTGGACGGAGGACAAACCTCCATTTGTTTCCCATCTTGATGCAGTTATCTATGAGCTTCATGTACGTGATTTGTCGATTAAAGAGGATAGCGGTTCCAAGCACCGGGGTAAATACCTTGGCCTGGCAGAGAGCGGAACACGGGGTCCGAATGGAATCCCTACAGGACTGGATCACATTGCTGGTCTTGGAGTAACTCATGTGCAATTGCTTCCGATCTATGACTACTCCACAGAGAGTGTGGATGAGACGAAGTTGGATGAACCTCATTTTAACTGGGGATATGATCCTAAAAATTACAACGTCCCAGAGGGCTCCTACGCAACGGATCCATATTTGCCCTCCTCCCGGATCACGGAATTGAAGCAGTGTATCCAAGCTCTGCACGATAAAGGACTTCGGGTTATTATGGACGTGGTTTATAACCATGTGTACGACGGATATATCGTCAATTTCACCAAGCTGGTTCCGGGGTATTACCTTCGTTATAAGGAAGATGGCAAGTTCTCTAACGGTGCATTCTGCGGTAATGAGTGTGCATCCGAAAGAGCGATGATGACCAAATTTATTGTAGATTCCATTCTGTACTGGGCTCGCGAATATCATATTGATGGGTTCCGCTTTGACCTGATGGGATTAATTGATACAGGTACAATCAATGAGGTTCGCCGTCGTCTTAACGAAATTGATCCGTCACTTATGACAATTGGCGAGGGATGGATCATGGACACTGTATTGCCAGAGCCGATTCGCGCTAATCAGAACAATGCTAATAAGCTTCCGGGGATCGGACATTTTAACGACGGGTATCGTGATGCTATTAAAGGCGACATTTTTATTTATGATAAAAAGGGCTTTATCAGCGGGGGCGATGGCTTCGAGGATGATATCAAGCGCGGGATTGTTGGAGGCATCAAGTATGGTGGGGATATCGCCCAATTTGCCGATGAGCCGGTTCAGAGCGTAAATTATGTAGAGTGTCATGACAACCACACATTGTGGGATAAGATCGTAATCTCTACTCCAGACGAGAGTGATGAAGTTCGGCGCGATATGCATCGCCTGGCTTCTGCAATTGTGATGACGAGCCAAGGTATTCCTTTCATCCATGCCGGACAGGAATTTTTACGTACAAAAGACGGGGTGGAGAACAGCTATAAATCTCCAATTGAAACTAATTGGCTGGATTGGGGACGCTGTGCTGAGAATCAGGATGATGTTCTTTACATGGCTAGTCTGATCCATCTTCGCAAGACTCATCCTGCCTTCCGATTGCGGACGGCTAAAGAGATTCGCAAGCATCTTCAATTCGAGGTTTCACCTAAGCATGCGGTAGCTTATACTCTCCGCAACCATGCTGGAGGAGATCAGGATAAGCATTTGTATGTGTTATATAATGCCAATGCTAACTTGGTAGAGATTAAGCTTCCAGAATTGGGAGCTTGGGAAATACGATACGGACATGAATCTGTTGCGAACCTAGAAAGCAACCGCTTAGAGGTTAATGGGATTGGAATCGTTGTCCTCGCAGTAGCGCCTTAATTAATTGAAATAGTACACATTTTAAAAAGACTTCCTATTTGGTAATTGCTGCAAAAGTACATCTTTTTTTCGGAATGTTAATCAGCCATGTGGAATTCATGCAAAAGTGCATCTTTTTTGAGCTAAAACGCAGATTCTGGCTCAATAAGAGTAATAAAACTGCACTTTTGCAGGCTTTTCAGTTGGATTGGTGATATTGATTCCGAAAAACTGCACTTTTGCAGCAATTTATATTTGGGAGTCTTTTTTTTATGAAAAAATATGAAACGATTATTCCTGAAATTTATCACACATAATTTCCATATGTTTCATTTTAATTACCTGAAATTGATAATTTAAATGTGAATCAGGCGAAAAAATAAGAATTTATGGCAATAGTAACAGAATAGTTTGATTAATCACTTCACAAAACATGGAATATATGATTAAATAAAAAGTGAAATTAATGAAACGCTAATGAAATATTTATGAAATTAATATGAATTGCGTTTCTGTTCTATAACATTCCATGAAGGAGAAGGAGGTGAATACATCCGTTGCATTTATACGTTATTCGACATGGACAGTCGACAAAGAATATCGGAAAGGGAGGAAGCGCAGATTGCGATCTCTCCGAAATAGGATATTGGCAAGTAGAACAAATTCCATCTTTCTTTCAGAATATCAAGGTTAAGGTCATTTATTGCAGTCCACTTCGAAGAGCTCTTCATTCGGCATTGCCTCTTGCACGTGCTTGTAACTTGCCGGTAACGCTTGTGCCTGAAATGTCAGAGATGTTCCTAGATCAATGGACAGAATACCGGGATTATGATTGGCAAAGTTGTGATCAAATTGAAAGCGTTTACGAAAACGCGCGATTTATACATACACACCATAAAAGCAAGCAGTGGTGGCCGGTATGGCCGGAGGATAAACGCGCTGTAAGAGTCAGGGTTCAATCTTTCTATGATGCTCATATTGCTCCAGACCTGGGAACTGACGAACATATTGTTGTTTTTGGGCATGGACAATCTACTGCAGATTTGAAGCAAATTGCAAACCCCGGCGATATGATCCCGGTCTATAATGCCGGTATTGTCAAATTTACTATGAATGCAGATGGTAAATGCGAGTCTGCTGAAGTCTTTACAGAGCATCTAGGAATACATGTGTCTGATTAAATCTTTTTCGTATGTAATAACAAAGCCAATTTAGGAGGGTTTTCATAATGAATTTCAAAAAATTCACACTTTTGTTGACTGCATTGGTTTTAGTTCTTTCTATTACCGCATGCTCATCCGGTTCAAATAATTCCGTGACACCTAACACAAGCAGTAACACTCCGACGGAGAACGGTTCGTCAACGTCAGGGGATGCTGAAGATGAAGGTCTGGAGCCGGAGCCTGGTGCAAAGCTGGTTATTTGGGAGGGGAAGGACGAGCAGCCTTTCATTGAAGCGATCGCGAAGGAATTTACAGCCAAATATAATATTCCGGTCGAATTTCAGGAAGTTAATTCAACTGAACAACGGAAAAAGCTGAAAACTGACGGCCCTGCTGGTCTAGGTGCAGATATATTAGTTATGCCTCACAATACATTAGGCGATGCGGTAGCTTCCGGTATTTTGCTGCCTAACGATTATTATGCAGAAGAAACGAAAGCCAACTACCCTAAGGAATTGGTAGATGCAGTATCATTGGACGGTATGATCTACGGCTACCCTCGTAATGTAGAAACCTACCTCTTGTATTACAACAAGGAACTGGTAGATAAAGAGGTTCTTAAATCATGGGACAGCATTATCGAATTTGCTAAAGGTTATAACGATGTAACTAACAACAAGTTTGGTTTTATGTGGCAGGTAACGGACTTTTACTATAACTATTCTTGGATTGGGGGTAGCGGAGGTTATATCTTTGGAAATAATGGAACAGACCCGGCAGATATCGGCTTAAATAGCGAAGGTGCTATTGAAGGTATGAAATTTTTCCAAAGCTTGAAAGATGCTCTTCCTATTAAAGGTGTAGATGCAACTGCAGACGTAAAAACAAATCTGTTCCAAACCGGGAAATTGCCGATCAATCTGGATGGGGTAGCTCAATTGGGGAACTTCACAAAAGAAAAGCTTGGGTTTGAAGTCGGGGCAGTTCCTCTTCCTCCAATGCCAAACGGTAAGACACCTATCAGCTTCTCTGGGGTAAAAGCTTATTATGTAAGCTCATTCAGCCAATATCCGAATGCAGCCAAACTATTTATCCATTTCGCAACTACAGAAGAAGCAGCGAAGAAGAACTTTGAACTGACAGGTCTCATTCCGTCGCGTAATGGCATGGATTCTCTACCGGAAATTACAGGTAGTGAAGTTGTAAAAGCATTCACTGATCAAATTAAAAATTCTCAGCCGATGCCAAATATTCTTCCTGCGACTCAAATGTGGGGACCTATGACTGCAGCGTTGGAATTAATCTGGGAAGGCGCGGATGTAAAGACAACTCTGGACAAGGCTGTTACTGACATCAAGGCAGGAATTGAACAGCAAAGCGCTAAGTAAATCTCAGATTATAGTAGATAACAATAAATGGTTGGGCAATTATCCACTTTCAAAGTGGATAATTGCTTAATTTGAAGGGGATGTAATACTGATAATGAAACCCAACAGAAAGACGGCATCCATTCTCTCCGTCGTTGCAATGGGATTAGGGCAAATCTATAATCGCCAATACATGAAGGGCATTCTAATGCTCCTATTACATGGCTTGGGATTATACTACATTATCTTTAATTTGAAAGAAGCATTATGGGGCATCATTACTCTGGGCGAAAAGGCTCAGCATTTGGAGCTTGTTGGAAAAGTATATAAGATGGTTCCTGGCGATCACTCCATTTTTTTGATTGTTCAAGGATTGATCGTGCTGTTCGGGCTTATTGTGTTTGGTTATGCGTACATTGCAAACATTAAAGATGCATATAAAGTTGGGAAGTCTCTTGAACAAGGGATTCAACCTCATAATTTTATAAAATCATTGAAATATGTTAGTCAGCATAAGTTTCCACAGCTTATTATTTCTGTGCCACTGCTTTTTGTACTTTTCTTTACCGTACTGCCGCTTGTATTTTCTGTAATGATTGCTTTTACTAACTATTCGTCGCCAAAGTATTTACCCCCGGCTAATTTGATAGATTGGATTGGCTTTGATGCCTTTAAACAATTGTTTACATTGAACAAATGGGCAAATACATTCTATGGGGTACTCAAATGGAATATTATTTGGGCGGTTGTTGCAACGATATCGACATTCTTCGGTGGATTTGGCGTAGCGTTACTGGTGCAGAGCACCCGAACCCGGCTTAAATCCGTATGGCGGACGATTTATATTCTGCCCTTTGCAATTCCGAGCTTCGTCTCATATTTGGTTATGCGCAACATGTTTAACTCCCAGTTTGGGCCGATTAATCAGTATTTGAAATGGCTTGGTATTCAGGGACCGTCCTGGCTCTCCGATCCTACTTGGGCCAAGGTAACGGTGTTATTAGTTAATCTCTGGCATGGATATCCGATATCGATGCTGCTCATCATCGGAATTCTGACTACGATTTCCAAGGAATTGTATCAAGCTGCAGAAGTTGATGGGGCATCCGCCTTTCAGAAATTCAGAATGATCACATTCCCAAGCGTTATGTTCTCTTTATCTCCGATTCTTATTGGTATGTTTGCTGGTAATGTGAACAGCTTTAGCGCTATCTTCCTGTTAACCAACGGCAACCCGGCTAATAGTGAATATCAATTTGCTGGGAATACGGACATTTTGATCACATGGCTGTATAACCTGACGATGAACCAAGGTAATTACAATTTCGCATCTGTCATCGGTATTATTATCTTTATCATTCTGGCAACTCTGTCGATCTGGAACGTTCGCCGGACACGCTCATTTAAAGAGGAGGAACTTAACTAATGATGAGTGCTGCGAAGTTTAAAAAAATCTTTGGCGATATTAGCCACCATTTGCTTTTAATTGTTATTGCCATCGTTACTATTTATCCTGCCTTATGGGTCGTGCTGGCTTCCTTCCGACCAGGAACAGCGCTTTACAGCGAGCATCTGCTGCCTGAACGTTTTACCATTGAGCATTACATAGAGCTTTTTAGAGAGTTTCCATTTGCACAATGGTATATGAACACGATCAAAATTGCTCTTGTATCAATGGTATGTAGTACATTTTTTGTATTGCTGACCGGTTACGCTGTTTCACGTTTCCGCTTCCGTGGACGGAAAAGCTTAATGTCCGGACTATTTGTTCTGAACATGTTCCCATCTTTTATGAGCATGATTGCAGTTTACATTTTGCTGTTGAATATGAATTTGCTGAACAAGCACTCAGCATTGATGTTTGTTTATACTGGCGGAGCAGCTATGGGATATTTGTTGGTAAAAGGTTACTTTGACACTATTCCACGGAGCCTGGAGGAAGCAGCAAGAATAGACGGAGCTAATCACTGGATCATATTCTTTAAAATATTCGTCCCCTTATCCAGACCATTAATTGTGTACCTGTCCGTAACCTCGTTTGCCGGGGCGTTTAATGATTTTATTTTCGCTCAAATGGTACTTCGAACCAAGGAACAACAGACACTGGCAGTAGGATTGTACAACATGGTAAGTAGTCAATTCTCAACGCAATTTACCTTGTTTGCTGCTGGTTGTGTATTAGTTGCACTGCCTATTACCTTAGTGTTCATGTTCTTCCAACGTTTCTTAGTGGAAGGTTTGACCGCTGGTGCTGATAAAGGATAAACCATCATTATATAGAGATTGGAGGAGAAGCTGTGTTTGATTTGCACACACACCACGAACGATGCGGCCATGCAAGAGGCGCACTGGAGGAATATATAGAAAGCGCAATTTCAAAAGGAATACGAGTTCTGGGAATAACTGATCATTCTCCATATTTTTTCGCGGATAAGGATCATCCCTTTCCAAAATTGGCAATGGCCAAAAGTGAATTCTACAATTATGTGGATGAGGCTGTTCGATTAAAAAAGAAATACATGGATCAAATAGAATTGTTAGTTGGTGTTGAGTCGGATATTTTTAAGGAACACATTGATTTGTACAGTCACGTTTACAGTGGATTTCCACTTGATTACGTCATTGGCTCGATCCATTTCACATCTCCATTAAACGTGGATAAAGGATTAGATTGGAGTGTAGCTTCTGAAGAAGAGCGAGAGGCAGAATTCAAAAGATTCATTGAACTGATGCGGCTTTCCGTTCAGTGTAAATGGGTTAACATCATTGGTCATATGGACAGGTTTAATCGAGGATATGAGTCGTTTAAAGATCTATATGCGCCTTTTATATCATCTTTGCTCAAGACGATGGCAGAAAGAGGCGTTGCTCTGGAAGTAAATACAGGCGGATTTCGGATCGCTTCAGAAGATTGGTACCCTTCAATTAATGTGATTGAGCAGGCCCATTATTATGGAGTGGATATTACATTTGGCTCAGATGCCCATGATCCTTTGCGAGTCGGAGATGAATGGGAGAAGGTTCGCAGCACCTTGGAACAAATAGGATATAAGCGATGGGTCATCTTTAAACAGCGTAATCCTTATTACTTGGATCTCAAATCATAAGAAATCCGGAGGGTGTTATGAAGAACAAGGAACCAGGGGTGCGACTATTTGGAGCCATCAATCGCTCGGTTGGAGTAAAGCTTTTTCTCATTATTATTTCCAGTATTGTTGTGCTTGTATCCATCCTAGGGATGACCTCTTATACAGTATCGAAGAATATCATTAAAAAGAAGGTAGCTTCTTCATCTCTGCAAACGATTGAACAGGCATCAGATAAGTTGGATTTTTTGTTTGGGGTGTACGAGAGTCAGTCAAGACAACTATTAGTTGATCAAGAGCTGATGGGTCAGTTGGTTGCCTATAATGGACCGGAGCTGGCTACTGCTGAGAAGACACGGATATCCAATAGTATCGTCGAGAGATTGAATAGTATGGTTGCAGCGGATAAAAGATTATATTCAGTGAGACTTGTGCCTAAAAGTATGGATAAAACAAAGCTAGTGAGTTCTAAGGGTGCAAGCTCGCTTAACCTTACAGAGAACAGCAATTCATGGCTGGATAAAGTGATTGAGGCGAATGGAGAAATCGTATATATTCCTGCTCAGAAAAAAGGTCTATTTGATCTGAATTCGGAGCCTACGATGATGATTGGACGACTGCTGAAGAATCTGAACAATCCAGAGAAAGAATATATCGTCTTGCTGGAAGTTAGAGATCAGGAATTATCAGGTGTATTAGCAAACATTAGCTTGGCTGAATCAAGTCAGATTATGTTAATTAGTAATGATAATGATATTGTTCATATTGAGGATTCGAATTTGCTGGGAAGTAAGTCAACGATCCATATTTCTGATAATGGAGAAGAGAGTAAGGGTTCACTTTTTGTCAAGGATGAGCATGGCAAGGATCAGCTTGTTGTGTACAAACAAAATGAACTATCTAAGTGGAATGTGGTAGGTGTAGCGCCGGTCAGTGAGCTAGTTAAAGAGACGAGCAGCATCATCCAAATCACCATTATTATCATAGTCTTGTCTGCGCTTTTAAGCGTTGCTATCGGATTGTTTGTGATACGAATGGTAGGTAGACCCTTGCAGAAGTTGTCTTCCTTAATGGAGGAGGGCGAAAAAGGCAACCTTTCTGTACGTACAGACTTTAGAGGACAAGACGAAATAGGCAAGCTGGGACAAAGCTTTAATCAGATGATGGAGCAAATTTCTGTCCTGGTTAATAAAACGAATGATTCAGCGCAGCATGTATTACATACTGCTTTTGAATTGTCCGAGGTTTCACAGAAGAGCTCTACGATGGCGAGAGAAGTGTCGGTAGCTATTGAGGAAATTGCACAGGGAGCGATGGAGCTATCAATAGAGGCTGAAAAAGAAATGACCTATGCCGAGAACATTGGATTGAATATGGATAATGTGATTGATTCCAATTCAAAGATGGAAGAATCCGCGGATCGAGTGTATCAAATTAGTAGTCAGGGAACAGAGTACATGAACGAACTCATCTTAAAGACCAATTCAACTGAAGAATTGACGAGCTCAATGATAGGTAAAGTGGATAGGCTGAAAGAAAGTACAATCTCGATTCATAAAATATTGGAAGTATTAAAGGCAATGACGCAACAGACGAACATTCTGTCATTGAATGCATCAATTGAGGCAGTCAGGGCAGGTGCAGCGGGAAAAGGATTTATGGTTATCGCGGATGAAATACGTAATCTGTCAGACCAGTCGAAAGACTCGATCAGCATTGTGCAGACTATTACAAGCGATATTCAAAGAGAGGTCGAGGAAACAGTTGAGCTTCTGCTTACGGCGTCTCCATTATTAACCGAGCAAATTCATTCAGTCAAGGAAGCCGCGACTATATTCGATCATGTGCGAGAGGAAATGGATTTATTCATCCAGCATAATGAGGTATCGACCACATCAATTAAGGAATTAAATCAATCGCAGCTTGTTTTATCTGAGTCGATAAGCAATGTGAGTGCAGTAGCAGAACAATCATCAGCATCGTCGGAAGAAGTGGCTTCAATAGCATCCGAGCAATTAAATAGTAGTGAGAAGCTAGTTATTCTCTCCGACAAATTGGCGGATTTATCAGAAAGTTTAAAAGAATCATTGATACTATTCCAAACAAGTAAGGGAGAGTGAATAGGGGAAAGGCAGGGAAAATAAATGACTGGAATGAGCTCAGGTATATGGCATATCACATACTTGGATATGACTATAAGGATATTAATGGCCTTGTTGCTGGGCGGGATGATTGGATTTGAACGGGAAATTAACAACCATGCGGCAGGGTTTCGAACTCACATTCTTGTCTGCGTCGGCTCTGCGACAATTATGTTATTGTCTATATACGGATTTGGAGATTTCGCGAATGAGCCTAACGTCAGAATGGACCCTGCTCGGTTAGCCGCTCAGGTTATCACGGGTATCGGATTTCTAGGAGCCGGCGCGATTATTCGTACAGGCTCTTATGTTTCCGGATTAACGACAGCGGCTTCGATCTGGGTAGTGGCAGGGATAGGTCTATGTGTAGGGGCAGGGTTCTATTTCGGAGCAGTTCTCGTTACCTTTCTAGTACTTGTCAGCTTGTTTGTATTTCAGAAGTGGGAAAAGTATATGCTGCGTAAATATAGAAGACATGAAATGAACATTAAAATGTATGATCGTCAAGAAATATTAGGACAAATCGTAGAAGAATTAGGTGAACAAGATATACAGATTTATGAGTTGCTGGTTCAGTCAAACCACAAAACCGAAGAGCATCTGGAGACAATAATTGTTCGCCTAAGTGTTAAATTGCCCAGGGAGAACAAAATTGTGAATGCGGTCAACAGAATTTACAATTATGATGATGTGTTGTCTATAGAAATATCCAATTTATTCAATCTCTCCAAGAAACTCAACTAGATTCAACTGGATATTCGTTATAAAATAGTAAAATAGAGAGTATTTGTTTTTTAAGTACTCATTTTTCGGAGAGGTGATTGAAATCTCTACTATAAAAGATGTAGCTCTTCTTGCAGGGGTATCGCCAGCAACAGTTTCCAGAGTTATTACACAAAAAGGTAATATCGCGAGTGAAACAAAGGCTAAGGTTTTCTCTGCTATGGAGCAAATTAAATATGTACCAGTACATTCTCAAACAAATAATAAATCAGGGACAATAAGCTTTTCGATTGCAAGAGATCCTAAGGACATGCTTGACAATCTATTTTTTAGCAACGTGCTTTGCGGAATTTCCGATGCGGTGAAGAAGTTCGACTACAATGTTCAATTCTCGTTATACTATACCATTGATGAGTTGATCGAGAAGTCGATTGAATTGTTTAAGAAGAAACAAGTGAACGGGTTTATTTTTACAAGCATATTATCTTCGGATAAAGATCTACTGCTAAAGAGTATGCTTGAGAATCATGTTCCGTTTGTTATGATCGGGAGCAGCTTGAATCAAAATGTATTTTCTGTTCACAACGACAATGTTCGGGATAGCTATATGGCGACCAAGTATCTGCTTGATAAAGGTTACCGTAAAATATTGTTCCTGACTCCGGACTTAAAGCAGGACTTTACTTATGACCGTATTCATGGCTATCAGAGAGCTATTGAGGAAAGTAATGAGGCTGATTTCACAAATATCATATATTGCAGCAATGAAGAGTTGGATATCACAAAAGCTCTAGACAAGGTCATTGAAGAGGGTATCAGCTTTGATGCAATTATGACGATGGATTCTATTGCCTCTTTAATTGCGATGAAGTATTGTCAGCATAAAAAAATGAGAGTGCCGGAAGACGTTGGCATAATGACTTTAAATAATGTTACATATTTAGATAAAGTGGCTCCATCGATCACTGGCTTAAACCTGAATCACTCCGCACTTGGAACAGAGGCTGTTCAACTTTTGAGCGAATTAATGGATACGAAACCACCAGCTTGGGTGCATAAGAGTGTGACACTTCCCTCAGAAATCATCGAGCGGCAATCGACAAATCGTCCTTTGAGCTAGATTGACCTGATCTATTTTTACAACGATTAAGAAGAAACTAACCAGGCTCTTGAGAGGCTGTCCCAAAAGTTATCTAAGATAGCTTTTTAGCAGAGGAAAGGCAAGATATCAGGAAAAGATGTAAAAATGCAGTTTTTTAAAAGTAGCCATGAAAGGATGAACAAAATGCCTGCAAAAATGCAGGAATATGCTTCAGAATAGACTAGTTTGAA
>RCUF01000210.1_pt1 | contig 26875 bp, 20 predicted proteins | sample 2166311 | NCBI WGS metagenome assembly RCUF01 (sample SAMN09932608, study PRJNA488358) | compost metagenome | feature: garden; material: soil; isolation source: compost soil in 4-hydroxybenzonitrile-enriched culture | place: Germany: Experimental Botanical Garden Goettingen | collected 2016-01-27
ATCAGCGGCGCGAGATAAAACTCTACACGGGTTCAGCCACGACGCAAAATCGGCCTACGGGTCGAATTTCAGCCACTAATCCGACCTTGACTAGGGATTATCATAATTAGGTACAACAAAATCGCCGGAAAAGTGTCTTGGTTCACAAGCTTTTCCGGCGGTTTCGTGTAGTGCGGTAGTTACTGGGCGCTACTTGGCCAGTTCAGCCACTGCCATGTTCTTCTTGCCGCGGCGCACGATCGCGTAGCGGCCATGCAGGAAGTCCGCCTCGGCCAGTTCAGTTTCGATGCCGCCAACCTTGCCGTTATTGACGTAGGCGCCACCTTCAGTGACCGTACGGCGTGCTTCGGACAATGACTTGCTCAGGCCCGAGGCAACCAGGACATTCAAAATGCCCAGATCGTCCGCAGCAACCTTCGCCGAAGGCAGCTCCGCGATAACCGATTCCAAGGTAGGAAGATCAATCGCGCCCAGATCGCCATTGCCGAAGACCGCAGCCGAAGCGGCGATCACCTGCTCGGTAGCCTGCACACCGTGAACCAGGGAAGTGACTTCCCAGGCCAAGGTGCGCTGGGCGACGCGCTTGAACGGGCGCTCTGCAACTTCGGTTGCCAGTTCCGCGATCTGCTCGCGGGTCAGGAAGGTGAATACCTTCAAGCGGTCGATCACATCCGCGTCGGAGGTGTTCAGCCAGAACTGGTAGAAGGTGTACGGGCTGCACATTTCGGCATCCAGCCAGATGGCGTTGCCCTCGGACTTGCCGAACTTGGTGCCGTCGGAGTTGGTGATCAGCGGGGTGCCGTAGGCGTGCACCGAGTTGCCCTGGACCTTGCGGATCAGGTCGGTGCCGCTGGTCAGGTTGCCCCACTGGTCCGAGCCGCCGGTCTGCAGGGTGCAGCCGTACTGGCGGTTCAGCTCCAGGAAGTCGTAGCCCTGCAGCACCTGGTAGGAGAACTCGGTGTAGCTGATGCCCTCGTCGGAGTTCAGTCGCGCGGCGACGATCTCCTTCTTGATCATCGTGCCCACACGGAAGTACTTGCCCACATCGCGCAAGAAGTCCAAGGCCGACAGCTGCTGCGTCCAGTCCAGGTTGTTGACCAGCTGCACCGCGTTCTCGCCCTCATCGGAGAGGAAGCGGGAAACCTGCGCCTGGAGCTTGGCGACCCACTCGGTCACCGTCTCCCTGGTGTTCAAGGTGCGCTCCGCAGTTTGGCGCGGGTCGCCGATCAGGCCGGTGGAACCGCCAACCAGGGCCAGCGGCTTGTGGCCGGCCAGCTGCAGGCGGCGCATATTCAGCAACTGCACCAGGTTGCCCAGATGCAGGGACGGCGCAGTGGGATCGAACCCGCAATAGTAGGTCACAGACTCTTCGGACAGGGCTCGTTCCAGCTCGGTTTCGTCGGTGGACACGTGCACCAGGCCGCGCCACTTGAGTTCCTGCCAGACGTTCTCGAAAGATGCGTCGTTGCTCTGTCCCGCAATCACGGGATTCTGCTTCGTATCAGACATGCTCACTGTGACCATTTTCTGTCTTCGTTCTGCCCCGAGTGCCCGCGTTGCTGCTTGCGTGCACCTGTGATCGCACCGGGAGTTGGGGTTGCCTTCCCGGCGCATGGGTTTAAGGTTATCGCTTGGTGGCAGGCTCGTGCCACTTCCCCGGCCCGCCCCTTGGTCACATAGCCGACCCCCCGGTGCGCTGCTAGCCTTCCAGGCCTTCAGGCAGTTCGCGGGTGTGGACCACGCGCAGGCGCTGGGTGGTACGGGTCATCGCCACATACAAATCGCCCACGCCGCCGTCCACCTCGTCGACCAGCTCGGCCGGTTCCAGGATCAGCACGCCGTCGAATTCCAGGCCCTTGGACTCGCGCGCGGTGATCACCACGATGTCCTGGCTCAATCCGCCCGAACCGGCGCCAACGCGGTCGCCATGCACGTCCTGGACCGCCGCGCGGATGCGGGCCAGATCCTGCTGAGGCACGATGATCGCCTGCAGTCCCCCGGCCGAGTACTCCAGCTCCTCGCCCAGCGCGGCCAGGACCGCATCCTGGACTTCGGCCTCGGTGGTTTTGGTCAGCACCGGTGGCCAGTCGCCTTCGCGGACCGCCTGCGGGGTGGTGATCCGCAGGCCGGCGGCCTGGGCCACGCGCACCGCCGCGTCGGCGATCTGCGCCGGGGTGCGGTAGTTGACGGTCAGCTCTTCGAGCTCGAAGCGCTCACCGAAGAACGGCTCCAGGGCCTGGGACCAGCTGCTGGCGCCCGAGGCGGCCGAGGTCTGGGCGATGTCGCCCACGATGGTGAAGGACTTCATCGGGCAGCGGCGAACCAGCAGGCGCCACTGCATCGGCGAAAGCTCCTGCGCCTCGTCGACCACGATGTGCCCGTAGGCCCAGGTGCGATCGGCGACGGCACGTTCGGCGGCCGTGAGCCGGGCCGCAGTTTCCTGGTTCACTCCGGCCACCTGCTCCGCGGTGACCACTCCGTCGATGCCGGCGTTTTCCAGCATGGTGTGCATATTGCGCAGCGCGGCCTTGGCATTTTCCACGTCGGCCTCGTACTGGGCGGTGTGCGTGCCGGCCAGCGGGTCGGCGAACTCGCCGAGCAGCCCGGATGCCTCATCGAGCAGCGGCACATCGGCCTCGGTGAACGGCGAGCCGGCCCGGCGGTACAGGGCGTCGCGGTCCGTTTCCTTCAGGTGCGGGGCCGCGGCGGCCAAAAGGTGCGGGGTGGCGAACAACTCTGCCACCAGCTGCTGCGGGGTCATCGGCATCCAGCACAGGTTCAGCGCCACGCGCACATCGTGCGATTCGCGCACTTCCTGGGGCAGGTAGGAACGGTCGGTGGTCGAGGACTGCCCGGCCGATTCCTCCAGCTTGCGGCGCAGCTGTTCGGCCAGGTCCCCCACCAGCACCTTGACGAAGGTTTCGCGCGCCTCGTTGTAGGGCTTGTGGGTGTGGCGGGCGCGTTCGCGCGCGTTCTTGACCATTTTCGGGGTCAGGGTCAGGCGGGTTCCCTCCACCACCAGGGTGCGGGTTTCCGGAATCAGCCGCTGGCGGTTGCGCACCGCAGTGGCGATCACCCTGGCCATGGACAGCTGGCCCTTGAGCCGGGCGACGGTGCGGTTGGTTTCCGGCACGGCGTGGATGCCGTGGTAGAGCTCGCCCACCGAGGACATGACCACGCCGGTCTCGCCCAGCGAGGGCAGTACGCGCTCGATGTAGCGCATGAAGGAAGTGGACGGGCCGACGATCAGCACCCCGGCGTTCTTCAGCCGTTCGCGGTACTCGTAGAGCAGGAACGCCGCGCGGTGCAGGGCGACGGCGGTCTTGCCGGTGCCCGGACCGCCCTGGACCACGACGGCGCCGGGCAGCTGCGCGCGGATGATCGCATCCTGCTCGGCCTGGATGGTGCCGACGATATCGCCCATGCGGCCGGTGCGCTTCTCGCGCAAAGCGGCCATCAGCGCGCCCTCGCCGTGGTGGGTGTGCCCCTCATCCAGCCAGGTCTCGTCGAGCACGTCGTCCTCGATGCCGGCCACGGTCCGGCCCTTGAGCATCAGGTGGCGGCGGCGGCGCACCCCGCGCGGATTCAGCGCGGTCGCCTGGTAGAAGGGGGCCGCTTCGCTGGCGCGCCAGTCGATCATCAGCCGGTTCAGGTCCTCGTCGGACAGGCCGATGCGGCCGATGTAGCGGGGAGTGCCGGAGGATGAGCCGTTGCCGGCTTCCTGCCCCTGGCCGTTGGCTGCCATATCCAGGCGGCCGAAGACCAGGCGGTCCTCGACGGCGTCGAGCTGGGCAATCCGGTCCTCGTAGAGGGTGGCGAAAGAGTCGCGTTCGGACATGTTCTGGAAGGTGCCCACCGCCCCCTGGGCCCGGGTGCGCTCAAGCTGCTCCACCTTTTCGGCGCGCAACTCGTCCAGCCGCGCGTACAGGCGGCCCACATAGTCGGATTCAGCTAACAGATCGGCCTCGATCGTATCGGTCAACCCAGTTTCCCCTCGCGCTCAAAATGTGCCCCTGCGCAAAGCACAGGGCCCTACGTAAAACGGTTCCCACGTAAAAACACAGGACAGATAATGATACGCGCCTTTGGCCCGGCGCAGGTAATCGCGCGCACCGGTGCTAAGCGCTGGCCGGGCCCGCTGCCGGGCTGTTCGCCAGCGGCGTGGAAGCGTGGCGGTTTGTTACCTGCGCGCCGCTTCCCGGCTGCCGCTTCGGCACCGCGCTGCCCGGCTCAGGAGTGGACGACCTGCAAGGAGAGCACCTTGTGCCCCGGCAGCTTGGCCCGTCCTTCGAGGCCATCGAGTTCCAGCACGACGCCGACGCCGGCGATCCTGGCACCGGTCTGCTCCAGCAGGCGGACCGCTGAACCCACGGTGCCGCCGGTGGCCAGCACGTCGTCGAGAATCAGCACGCGGGTGCCCGGGGCGATCTCGTCCTTGTGCACCTCCAGGCAGCTGGTGCCGTATTCCAAGGTGTACTCGTCGCGGTAGACCTCGCGCGGCAGCTTGCCGGCCTTGCGGATGGTCAGCATGCCCTTCCCCGAGGCGTAGGCGGCGGCCGCCGCCAGCACGAAACCGCGGGCTTCGAGGCCCGCGACGATGTCGAACTGCCCCTCGAAGGGGGCGATCAGCTCGTCGACCATGCGGCGCAGGCCGGTCGGGTCGGCGAAGACCGGGGTGAGGTCCTTGAAGGAGATCCCTGGCTGCGGGTAGTCGGGCACGATCTCGCACAGTCGATCCAGCAGGTCGCTAATGCTCTCAGAAGTAGTCACGCCTAGTAATTTTAGTCCCTCCGCGCGCCGCACGCCGCACGATCGTGCATAATCATGAGCACATTTTGGGCGGTGTCCATGCGGTACGGCGGTTAACCATCCAGGCTAGCGGTTCATCAAGCGATCGCTGGGCCAGGGCAGCAGCTGCGGGTCCGCGGCCCCGTCGGCGGCCGCGGTAACCTGCACCGGCCCGGCCGCAGGGCGTCCGGCCATCCATGCGGCCAAGTCGAAATCGGCGCCCGAGAGCACCCACGATTTCGCCCCGTCCCCGAGCACCATCCGGGGTTTGCCATGCGGCTGCAGCACCAGGCGGGTTCCTTCCGGAACGCGGGCTTCGAGCGCCCGGAACAGATGCGCGCTGAATGCCGGCGGCCAGCTGGCGGCCGGGCGCAGGAATTCGTCCAGGTCGGTGGCGTGGATCAGCATCTCTCGCCAGGTCGCGTACATCAGGTCCGCGGCCTTGGCCCCCGGGCGGTACCCCACCGGCTGCTCCCACGTGGCTTCGGCACCAGGCAGGGTGGCGCGCAACTGGGCCAACGCGTCGGCGGCCAAGGCGCGCAGGGACTCCGGGCGCATCAGCGCGGTCATGTTGATCGCCTCGATCCGGCCCTCGGCGCCCCCGTCGTACATCAGCGGCGGCCGCTGGGCTCCGGCGTTATCGAACTGGCGCACGGCGGCCTTCGCGAAGGAGGCCAGATGCGCGATCAGCTGGGCGGTGCTCCAGCCCGGCAGCGAACTGGGCTTGCTGTACTGGGTGTCGGGAACCTCCCGCACCTGTACGGAAAGTTCATCCAATGCGGTGGTGACCTGCGCGATGAGTTCGGCAGGGGCCAGGAGTCGAGTCATGAATCACACTTTAGCGCGAACCGGGCGCAAATGCGCAAGGGCTCGAAGCCGTGGTTAACGCGCAAGTGGCCGCCGGGCAGGATTCTTCCCGCGCGGCGGCCGCTTGGCCCTGCCTGGTGCTACTTGGCCCAGGCCTTGATCTGGTCGAGCTGACGCTCGAACTCGGCGAGCTGCGCTGCGACCGCGCTCGGGGCGGTGCCGCCCTGGCCGTTGCGGGCGTTCAGCGAACCCTCGGTGGAGAGCACCTCGCGCACCGCCGGGGTCAGGTGCTCGGAGATGCCGGCGTATTCTTCGTCGGTCAGGTCCCACAGTTCCACGCCGCGCGATTCGGCCAGCTGCACCGCAGCGCCGGAGAGCTCGTGGGCATCGCGGAACGGCACGCCCTGGCGGACCAGCCATTCGGCGATGTCGGTCGCCAAGGCGAAGCCCTGCGGGGCCAGATCCGCCATGCGCTCGGTATTGAAGGTCAAGGTGCCCATCATTCCGGCGACCGCCGGCAGCAGGATTTCCAGGGTGTCCGCGGCGTCGAATACCGGTTCCTTGTCTTCCTGCAGGTCGCGGTTGTAGGCCAGGGGCAGGGCCTTGAGGGTAGCCAGCAGGCCGGTCAGGTCGCCGATCAGGCGCCCTGCCTTGCCGCGGGCCAGCTCGGCGATATCGGGGTTCTTCTTCTGCGGCATGATCGAGGAGCCGGTGGAGAAGGAGTCGTGCAGCTTCACGAAGCTGAATTCCTTGGTGGCCCAGAGGATGACCTCCTCCGAGACGCGCGAGAGGTCAACGCCGATCATGGCCGCGATCCAGGAGAATTCGGCGAACACGTCGCGGGCGGCGGTGCCGTCGATCGAGTTGTGCACGGCCGAGTCGAAGCCCAGCTCGGCGGCGACGAAGTTCGGATCCAGGCCCAGGGTCTGGCCGGCCAGCGCACCGGAACCATAGGGCGACACGGCGGCACGCTTGTCCCAGTCGACCAGGCGCTGCACATCGCGCAGCAGCGGCCAGGAGTAGGCCAGCAGCAGGTGCGAGAGCAGGATCGGCTGGGCATGCTGCAGGTGGGTGCGCCCGGGCATCGGCGCATAGGGGTGCGCCTTGGCCTGCTCGACCATGGCGTCAAGGGTGTCGATCACGCCGCGGGCGATGATCCGCGCGTGGTCGCGCAGGAACATCCGGCCCAGGGTGGCGATCTGGTCATTGCGCGACCGGCCGGCGCGCAGCTTGCCGCCCAGGGCGGTGCCGGCGCGCTCCAGCAGGCCGCGTTCCAGCGAGCCGTGGACGTCTTCGTCGGTTGGCGCTGCGACATAGGCCTCGGAGATGACATCGGCTTCGAGCTGGTCCAGGGCGGCGATCATGTCTGCCAGCTCGGCATCGGTGAGCAGGCCCGCGCGGTTCAGCACCTTGGCATGGGCACGGGATCCGGCAATATCGTAGCTGGCCAGGCGCCAGTCGAAGTGGGTGGACTTGCTCAGCGCAGCCATTGCATCCGCTGGGCCGCCGGAGAAGCGACCGCCCCAGAGCGATCCTTCATTTGTTGACGAGGCCATGGCCCGTTCCTTTCTGCCGGAGAAAATTGACGTTGCACCCTACTCTAGCAAAGCTTTATGCAATGCAACTCATATTTATGCAACGGTGTGCCGATTCATGCATCACATGCTTATCACTGCGGCCTGCTCTGCGGGGCCTGGCCAGGCTCCGGAACACGCAGGAAACCTTAAGTTTTGCCTCTTCCAGTACTCAGCGCCCGGGCGTATGGTGTGATCATAGAGCCGATACGGAACGTTCTTCGGAGGTACCCAATGGAAATCCAGCTGTACCGGGGTGATATCACCACCCTTCATGTTGATGCCATCGTCAATGCGGCCAATCCTTCGCTGCTCGGTGGAGGCGGCGTCGACGGCGCGATCCATGCAGCTGCTGGTCCCAGCCTGCTGGCCGCCTGCCGGGAAATTCGGGCCAACCGCTACCCCGACGGGATTCCTTCGGGCATTGCCGTCGTCACCAAGGCCGGCAACCTGCATGCCAAGTGGGTCGTCCACACCGCGGCCCCCAACTTGGCGCTGATCAAGCCGAACCCCAAGATCCTCGACGACTGCTTCGTGAACTCCCTGTATGTCGCGGCCCGCCACGAGGCCCACTCGGTCGCGTTCCCGGCGATTGGCGCAGGGGCGTTCGGGTGGGATCCTGAGCAGGTTGCCAGCATCGCCCATGCAGCGATCAGCCGGTGGATCGAGACCAATAAGCATATTTCGCCGATCCACAAGATCATCCTGGTCGCGCATACCGATGAGGTCCAGGCCGCCTTCGAGCGGGCGTTCTCGCTGGATGCCGTGGAGGATATTGCCGCCTGATCGGATCCGAATGGCATTAACGCACGAACTCTGCCGCGCACTCCCAGTCGAGGGCGCGGCAGTTTTGCGAGGTCGGGCAGCTAGGTGCGGGCGAAATAGGTGTTGCGCCGCGGCAGCTGCTGCGGATCCAGATGCTTGGGCAGGATGACATGGGGCAGGCCCTTGATCTTGACCAGTTTCAGGTAGCCGCTGTGGACCATGGTGTGGTGCAGTGCGCAGAGCGGGCAGCAGTCCTGGAGTCGGGTATGGCCGCCCTTGGCCCACGGTTTGAAGTGGTGGAATTCGATCAGTGCCGGGTCTGCCGTGCAGCCTGGGACCAGGCAGCCGCCGTCCCGGTCGCGGGCGGCAAGTTTCATCCAGCGCGGGAAGAGCCGGGCATCGCGGCCGATATCCATGACCACCCCGTCGGCGTTGTAGATCGGGCTGATCACCTTGGCTTCGCACAGCATGGTGCGCAACTGGGGCGCGGAAATTTGCACGCCGTGCGCGCTGATGCCGGTGAGCGATGCGAGATCCTGGAGATCCTCGAAGCGCGCGTGCACCACGATTTCGGGGGTGATGCGCTTGCCCTGGCTGTCGGGGCCGATATTGCGCAGGATTGCATTCAGCGCATTGAGCCGGCGTTCGGGCACCGAACAAGTTGCCGGCAAGCCCGGCAGTGGTGTGCCCGGCGGGTTCGGCGGGTCGGGATCTGGCGCGGCATCATCCGCAGGAGCTGGCAGGCCAACGCCCGCCCAGTCCGGAGCAGGTTGGTCGCTGTTCCAGAGGTGCTCCGCGGGTTCTTCCCACTCGGCCTTGCCATCAGGCGCTTGCTGGCCGCCGTCGAATTCCGGGTCGGGGTCGGGCTCCGAGCCGGGGTGTCCGCTGGAAGACGGCTCTGCGGTATCGCCGTGTTCATCGCCGGAAGGGCTGTCGCTGGCGGCGCCTGCGGCCTTGCGGGCGGCGGCGCCGGCCTTGGTGCGCTTGTTGTCGGCCTGCGTGATCAGCGATTCCCAGAGTTCCGCGTCGATCTCCCGGACACGGACGATGAATTCATGGACCCCGTTGACCACCTTGCCGCGGAAGAGGCCCAGCTTCGGGGTCGGAGCCTGGTCGTGCGCGTCCTTGTACTCCTTGATCAAGCCATTGATGCGCTTCTGCCGGATGCGGATCTGGCCTTCCCTCAGATGCGCGGCGGCATGCTCCTCCAGCAAGGTGCCGTCGGCGGCCTTGGCAGTGGCCGTGGTGGGCAGGCCGTCGAAGGTGGTGTCCTCGGGTTCGAACTTGTCCAGCGCGCGGGCGGTTTTCAGCACCTCGCGGGGATCCGGCGTGCTGTGCAGGCCCGGCAGGGCCCAGCCGGCCGGCGACAGCAAGGCCTCCGTGGACGGATCTGCGACTGGCGTGCCTGGCGCGGGGGTGCCGGCGAAGTGTTCTGCGAGCAGGGTGAATCGCGGGGCGCAGGCAGAGCCGGCGATATCCTTGCGGGCGTGGACCAGATGGGCATCCTTGACGCGGCGGTCGGCCTCGAAATAATTCACATCCAGCATCTGGGACAGGACGGTGGCCGCATCGAGGTAGAGGGTGCGGCCGGGCGCGAATTGCGCAGGGGCGCTGAAATCGGTGGTGCCCGCGCGCAGGTGGTCGAATTCGGCGAGGTCCAGGGCGTGGGCGGCGCTGGTCTCCACCTGGCTAGCCGCCATCACGACGGTGCGGGCGGCTTGCCGGCTGAAGGCTTCGGCGAAGTGGGCGTGGGCCAGCGCGAGACGCGGATCGGCGCAGCCCGAGGCCTGGGCGCAGAGGTTCTGGAACAGCAACAGGCACGCGGCTTCGGCGCGCAGCAAGCTGGCGGCGTCCAGCGGGGTGCCGCTGGCCAGCTGCTGCGCCACGGTCCCCAGGCTGGCGGCCAGTGCGGGTCCCGCGGTGCTCGTGGCGCTGGCGCTCTGAAGTGGTTCCATGCCCCGATCATCGGGCGCCATCTCGACCGGCATGGCAAAGCCGCCGCGGACTGTGGAGAAGTTCGCGGCGGCAAGCGCCCGATGGACTGGCGGCGCCGGTCAGCGCGGCTCGGCCAGCTGCAGGAAGCGGGCGGCCACTTCGGCGCCGCCGTCGGCCGCGCGGGTGGTGACCATGATGGTGTCATCCCCCGCGATGCAGCCCAGGATCGAGGGCATCTGCGAGTGGTCGATGGCCAGGGCCAGCAGGTTCGCCGCGCCCGGCGGGGTGCGCAGCACCACGATATTCCCGGAGGCCTCGGCGGTGACCAGCTGCTCGGCGCAGATCTTGGCCAGGCGCGCGTCGAGCACTTCCTGGGTGATCGCGGTCTTCGGGGAACGGTCCCCGCCTTCCTGGCGCACCGCGTAGATCAGCTGCCCGGAGTTGTCGCGGATGCGTACCGCTCCGATTTCCACCAGGTCGCGCGAGAGCGTGGCCTGGGTGACTTCCAGCCCGTCGTCCTTGAGCAGGCCGAGCAGCTCGGCCTGGGACTTGACCGAGTTGTTGCCCAGGAACGCGCGGATGCGGGCCTGGCGGGCGGTTTTGGTGCTTGGCTGGGCGGACATCCTAGAGCTCCACTCGTGGATCTTCGGCCAGGCCGGAGGCGACCATCAGCCAGGCCATCACGGCCTTCTGCGCGTGCACGCGGTTCTCGGCCTCGTCGAACACGACCGACTGCGGGCCGTCGATGACCTCGGCGTCGATCTCGTAGCCGCGGTAGGCCGGCAGGCAATGCAGCACGATCGCGTCGTCCTTGGCCAGCTTCATGGCTTCGGCGGTCACCGAGTAGCCGGTGAACAGCTGCTGGCGTTCGGCCTTCTCGGCTTCCTGGCCCATGGACACCCAGGTGTCGGTGACGACCACGTCGGCGTCTTGCAGCGCGGCGGCGGCATCGGTGGTGATCGTGGCCGATCCCCCGGTCAGCGCGGCACGCTGCTGCGCGGCCTCGATGATGCGGGCTTCGGGCAGGTAGCCCTCGGGGCCGGCGATGCGCACGTGCATGCCGGCGGTGACCCCGGCCAGCAGGTAGGAGTTGGCCATGTTGTTGGCCGCGTCGCCCAGGTAGGCCATGGTCAGCCCGGCGGTCTTGCCCTTGTGCTCGCGCACGGTGAGCAGGTCGGCGATCAGCTGGCAGGGGTGGTAGTCGTCGGATAGCGCGTTGATCACCGGAACCGAAGAGTTCGCGGCCATTTCTTCCAGGCCGGACTGGGCGAAGGTGCGCCACACGATGGTGGAGACCATGCGCTCGAGCACCTTGGCGGAATCGGCGATGGACTCCTTGTGGCCCAGCTGCGAATCGGCGGAGTTGATGATCAGCGGCGAGCCGCCGAGTTCGGCGATGCCGGCGTGGAAGGACACGCGGGTGCGGGTGGAGGTCTTGTCGAAGAAGACCGCGACGCTCTGCGGGCCGGCGAACGGCTGGTAGCCGTACTTGTCGGCCTTCATCGCCGCGGCCAGGTCCAGCACCTTGGACTGCTCGTCGGGGGTGAAATCCAGGTCGGTCAGGAAGTGGCGGGTTGCGCTCATGGTGTTAGTCCTTTGCTGTCGCAGGGGGTGGTCGCGAAGTTGCTGCCGGCCGCTAGCTGGCGGCCCTGATCAGCTGCGGCAGGGCCGCGATCAGGGTGCCCAGCTGCTCGGTGGTGATCACCAGCGGCGGGGCCAGGCGGATGGTCTTCTCGTCGGTGGCGTTGACGATGAATCCGGCATCCAGCGCCGCGGCAACCAGCTTCGGCGCGTTGGCGGATTCCAGTTCGAAGGCGGTGAGCAGCCCGGCGCCGCGCACGGCGGCGATGCCCTCGACGCCTGCCAGCTGCTCGCGCAGCCAGGCGCCGGTGGCGCGCACGTGGGCCAGCAGGTTCTGGGATTCGATGGTGTGGATGACGGCCAGGCCGGCGGCGCAGGCCACCGGGTTGCCGCCGAAGGTGGTGCCGTGGTCGCCCGGGGCCAGCCAGGCGGTGTTCTGCTCGCCGAACACGATCATCGCCCCGATCGGGAAGCCTCCGCCCAGGCCCTTGGCCAGGGTCATCACGTCCGGGATCACCGGGGCCGAGGCGAAGAACGCCCCGGTGCGGCCCATGCCGGTCTGCACCTCGTCGAAGACCAGCAGGGCGCCGGCTTCGCGGGTGATGTCGCGGGCGGCCTGCAGGTACTGCGCGGAGAGCATCTTCACGCCGGCTTCGCCCTGGATCGGCTCGATGAAGACCGCCGCGACGGTTTCGTCCACCGCGGCACGCAGCGCGTCGATGTCCCCGGCCGGGATCCAGCTGACGTTTTCGGGCAGCGGGGCGAAGGGCGCGCGGTACTTTTCCTTGTAGGTCAGCGACAGCGCGCCCAGGGTGCGGCCGTGGAAGGAATGCTCCAGGGCGATCACCTTGGTGCGCGGGGCCTGCGGCGTGCCGGCGTTGCGCCGGGTCAGCTTCAGCGCGGCCTCATTGGCTTCGGTGCCGGAGTTGGCGAAGAAGACCTTGGAGCCGGCCGGGGCGGCGGAGATGTCCAGCAGCTTCTCGGCCAGCGCGATCTGGCTGGGGGAAGTGAAGAAGTTCGAGACATGGCCCAGGGTGGACAGCTGGCTGCTGATCACGGAAGCCAGCAGCGGGTGCCCGTGGCCCAGGGTGTTGACCGCGATGCCGCCGAGCAGATCCAGGTACTGGTGGCCATCGGCGTCCCAGACATGGCAGCCGGCCCCGCGCACCAGCACGCGCTGCGGGGTGCCGAAGACGCCGAGCAGGGAGCTGGAGTAGCGTTCGGCCAGGGCGGCCGAGGACAGCTGCGCCAGCCCGGCAGCTTCAGCGGTTCCAGCCAGGGCGGAGGAGGTGGTTTCAGCGGCGTGCTCGCTCACTTGGCGTCCTTCTTTTGTGCGGTGGCCGGGAGCACCTGGGTGCCCACGCCGGCGGTGGTGAAGATTTCCAGCAGCATCGAGTGCGGGGCGCGGCCATCGACGATGTGGGCCTGGCCCACGCCCCCGTCGACGGCTTTGAGGCAGGCGCCCATTTTCGGGATCATGCCCGATTCCAGCGACGGCAGCATGGAGCGCAGCTCGTCGTTGGTGATCGAGCTGATCAGCGAGGACTTGTCCGGCCAGGCGGCGTACAGGCCCTCCACGTCGGTGAGGATCACCAGCTTGGCGGCACCCAGCGCGGTGGCCAGCGCGGCCGCGGCGGTATCCGCGTTGACGTTCAGCACCGCGCCGGTGGGCTCGCCGGATTCGTCGAACTCCGGGGCGACGGTGGAGATGACCGGGATCATCCCGGCATCCACCAGCGAGTCCACCTGGTCGGTGCGCACGGTGGTGACCTCGCCGACCAGCCCCAGGTCCACGGGCAGGCCGTCCACGACCGTGCCGGTGCGCACTGCCTGCAAGGTGGCGCCGTCCTCGCCGGACATGCCCACCGAGTAGGGTCCGTGCGAGTTGATCAGGCCGACCAGGTCGCGCTGCACCTGGCCGGTGAGCACCATCCGCACCACGTCCATGGCTTCGGGGGTGGTCACCCGCAGCCCGCCGCGGAATTCGGAGTCGATCCCGAGGGTGTCGAGCATCCTGTTGATCTGCGGTCCCCCGCCGTGCACCACCACCGGGTTGATCCCGGCGTGGCGCAGGAACACGATGTCCTCGGCGAAGGCGCGGCGCAGATCGTCGTTGACCATCGCGTTGCCACCGTATTTGATGACCATCGTGGTCCCGGCGAAGCGCTGGATCCAGGGCAGCGCCTCGATGAGCGCTTCGGCCTTGGACTGGGCGATGCCCAGGTTGGTGCGGGCGGTGTGGGCCATGGGAGTGTTCCTAGTTTCTGCCTAGCTGGAGTAGGCGGAGTTCTCGTGGACGTAGTCGTGGGTCAGGTCGTTGGTCAGCACGGTGGCTTCCTCGGTGCCCGCGTTCAGGTCGATCTCGATCAACACGTTGCGTTCTTCGAGCGAAACCAGGCTGCGGTCCTCGCCCACCCCGCCGTTCTTGCAGACCATCACGGAGTTGATCGACACGTTCAGCTCATCGGGTTCGAACGCGGCCTTGGTGGTGCCGACCTCGGAGAGCACCCGGCCCCAGTTCGGATCCTTGCCGAAGACCGCGGTCTTGACCAGATTGGAGCGCGAGACGGCCTTGGATACTTCCAGGGCGTCGGCCTCGGTAGCGGCATTGAAGGTGCGGATCGCGATGGTGTGCTGCGCGCCCTCGGCGTCCTCGATCAGCTTCGCGGCCAGCTCGCAGCAGGCGTCGGTCAGCGCCGCGGTGAACTCGGCCAGGTCCGGGGCGGCGCCCGAGGCGCCGGAGGCCAGCAGCAGCACGGTGTCGTTGGTGGACATGCAGCCATCGGAGTCCGCGCGGTCGAAGCTCATCGCGGTGGCGGCGCGCAACGCGGCATCGGCCTGTGCGGAGGTCAGCACCGCATCGGTGGTGAGCACCACCAGCATGGTGGCCAGCGCCGGGGCGAGCATGCCCGCGCCCTTGGCCATGCCGCCGATGATGACCTGGCCGGAGCCCGGTGCCCCGACGATACGGGAGACCAGCTTCGGCACGGTGTCGGTGGTCATGATGCCCGCGGCGGCCGCATCGGCCGCGTTCTGGTCGTCGGCCAGCGCCCCGGCGGCAGCCTGGACCCCGGGCAGCAGCTTGTCCATGGGCAGCTGCATCCCGATCAGCCCGGTGGACGCCACGGCCACGTCGCCGGCGGAAACCGAGAGCAGCTGCGCGGCGTATTCGGCGGTCTTGTGGGTGTTCGCGAAGCCTTCGGCGCCGGTGCAGGCGTTGGCCCCGCCGGAGTTGAGCACCACGGCGTCGATGCGGCCGTCGGCCAGCACCTGCTTGGACCAGTGCACCGGGGCGGCGGCCACGCGGTTGGAGGTGAATACGCCGGCGGCGGTGAACTGCGGGCCGAGGTTCTTGACCACGACCACGTCGTTCTTGCCGGTGGACTTCAGGCCTGCCGGGACGCCGGCGGCGGCGAAGCCCGCCGGTGCGGTGACCCCGGTGGCGGCAGCGGATGGGTGGGTGTTGGTGTGCGCGAGGCTCACGGTGCAACTCCTTGCATGAGCAATCCGGTATTTTCTTCCAGTCCCAGTGCGATGTTCATCGACTGGACCGCGGCACCTGCGGTGCCCTTGGTGAGATTATCCAGTGCGGCGGTGACGATCACGCGGTTGGCGTGGGTGTCGAAGGCCAGCTGCAGCTGGACGTGGTTCGATCCCTGCACCGCCCCGGTGGTCGGCCATTGGCCCTCGGGCAGCAGGTGCACGAAGAGCTCGTCGGCATAGGCCGCGGACCAGGCTTCGCGCAGCTGCGCTTCGCTCACCTCGGGCTTGGCCTTGGCGGTGGCGGTGGTCAGGATGCCGCGCGGCATCGGGGCCAGGGTGGGTGTGAAGGAGACGGTGACCGGTTCGCCGGCGAGCTGGGAGAAGCCCTGCTCCATTTCCGGGATGTGGCGGTGGGACCCGCCCACCCCGTAGGTGCTCATCGAGCCCATGGTTTCGCTGCCCAGCAGGTTGGGCTTCAGCGACTTGCCGGCGCCCGAGGTGCCCGAGGCGGAGACGATAACCACGTCGTCGGCTTCCAGCAGGCCAGCGGCGAAGCCCGGAGCCAGGGCCAGCTGCGCGCCGGTCGGGTAGCAGCCCGGGACGGCCACGCGCTTGGTGCCCACCAGCTTTTCGCGCGCACCGGGAAGTTCGGGCAGGCCATAGGGCCAGGAGCCGGCATGCGCCGAACCGTAGAATTTCTCCCAGGCCTCGGCGGATTCCAGCCGGTGGTCCGCGCCGGCGTCGATGACCAGGGTGGATTCGGGCAGCGCCGCGGCCACGGCGGCCGATGCGCCGTGCGGCAGGGCCAGGAACACGACGTCGTGCCCGGCGAGGTTTTCCACGGTGGTGTCCAGCAGGACGCGATCGGCGAGCGCATGCAGGTGCGGGGCGATCGAGCCGAGCCGCTGCCCGGCCTGCGAATGCGCGGTGATCGCGCCAATCTCTACTTCTGGGTGGGCCGCGAGGATGCGCAGGACCTCGCCACCGGCGTATCCACTGGCGCCGGAAACAGCTACTGAAATCGTCATGACCTGATTCTACCGCGAAATATTCATGCAGGCTAATAAATATTCATAAAATTCTTCGTCACGTAACCCGACATCCGCCCCACGGTGCCCGCGCAGCGCTCCGAAGTCCTAAACTGGCCCTAGAGACCGTCCCGGCATCGCGTGCCGGGATCGAAACACGCAGCTTAAGGAGCGCGGCACTATGCAGCAGCAAGCCATTGTGGTTCACGAACCGACCGATGCCAGCGGGCTGGTCCCGGATCAGATCCCGGTCCCTGCCCCGGGCCCGGGCCAGCTGCTGGTGAAGGTCGCGGCCACCGGCGTGAACTTCATCGAAACCTACCAGCGCAGCGGCGTGTACACGGTGGACTACCCCTTCACCCCGGGCAGCGAATTCTCCGGCGTGGTGGAGCAGATCGGCGAGGGCGTGCAGAATTACCAGGTGGGCGACCGGGTGGCCACCGCCTCCGGCTCCCGGGGCTACGCCCAGTACGCGCTGGTGGAAGCCAAGCGCGCGGGCAAGGTGCCCGATGCGGTGAACCTTAACATCGCCGCCGCGCTGCCGCTGCAGGGCATGACCGCGCACTACCTGGTGCATTCGAGCTACATGGTGCGCTCCGGCGATACCGTCTTGACCTACGCGGGCGCTGGCGGCGTGGGCCTGATCCTCACCCAGCTGCTCAAGCTCAAGGGCGCCACCGTGATCACCACCGCCTCCACGCAGGAAAAGAAGGACCTGGCCAAGGCGGCCGGAGCCGACTACGTGGTGGATTACGACCAGGTGGCGGACACCGTCGCGCAGGTCACCGGCGGCGCGGGCGTGCACGCGGTCTACGACGGCATCGGCAAGGACACCTTCGAGACCTCGCTGGCAGCCCTGCGCCGGCGCGGCACCCTGGTGCTCTTCGGCGGGGCCAGCGGCCAGGTCCCGGACTTCAACCTGCAGCGGCTGAACGCCGGCGGTTCGCTGAGCGTGACCCGGCCGAAGCTCGATGACTTCCTGGCCACCGAGCAGGAGCTGCACTGGCGCTTCGGCGATATCTTCGGCTGGGTCGCCACCGGGGACATCGATGTGCGCATCGGCGCCGAGTTCCCGCTGGCCGAAGCCGCCGCGGCCCATGCCGCGCTGGAATCGCGCGCCACCACCGGCAAGGTCATCCTGGTTCCCTAGCGATGGCCGGGCATCCGCAGGCTGGGCATGCCGGCATTCACCGCGCGCTCGTTGCTGCCGCCGGTCCGCAACAGTTGAGAGATGCATGACACTTCAATCAAATTTTTCCGCTCTTAACCCGTAACACGCTTTAATGGTGACTGGAACCCTTGCGTTCCACCCCTCCAGGATCCACTTCACTTCTGGGACGCTCTCCCCCAGCGACCCATCTTGCACTCTTAGTGAAGGGACGGATCCGATCAGCATGGACAACGAACGAACTCCAGCGCCGGATGCACCAATCCATCCACCCCAGTTCCCCTCCGGAACCCTGGCGCCGGCTGCGCGCACCCTTATGGACATCCTGCAGGCCACCGCCCAGGCTCATCCCGATGCGCCGGCCATTGACGACGGCGAACGCGTAGAGAGCTACGCGGAGCTGCTCGAAGAGGTCAAGAACAAGGCCCGGCGGCTGCATGCCCAGGGCCTGGGCGCCGGCGACCGCATCGGCGTGCGCGTTGAATCGGGCACCCGGCACCTGTATGAATGGATCCTCGCGATCATGTGGGTTGGGGCCGCCTATGTCCCGGTCGATGCCGATGACCCCGACGAGCGCGCCAAGACCGTGTTCACCGAGGCCGAAGTCGCGGGCATCATCAAGGGACGCGATACCGTCGTGGCCGATAGCCAGCGCCCCAAGCCCTTTGCGAACCCGCGAATGCCTGGACTGGAAGATGACGCATGGATCATCTTCACTTCCGGTTCCACCGGCAAGCCCAAGGGCGTCGCGGTCACCCACCGTTCGGCAGCGGCCTTCGTGGATGCCGAAGCGAAGATGTTCCTGCCCGGCGATCCGCTGAACACCACCGACCGGGTGCTCGCCGGACTGTCCGTCGCCTTCGATGCCTCCTGCGAGGAAATGTGGATCGCCTGGCGCAACGGCTCCTGCCTGGTCCCGGCCCCGCGCGCCCTGGTGCGCAGCGGCATGGACCTGGGCCCGTGGCTGATTTCCCGTTCCATTACCGCCGTTTCCACCGTGCCCACCCTGGCGGCGCTGTGGCCGGCGCAGGCCCTGGACTCGGTGCGCCTGCTGATTTTCGGCGGCGAGGCCTGCCCGCCGGAACTGGCCGGGCGGCTAGCCACCGAAGGCCGCGAAGTCTGGAACACCTACGGACCGACCGAAGCGACCGTGGTAGCCTGCGGCGCCACCATGGACGGCAGCGTGCCGGTACGCATCGGCCTGCCGCTGGACGGTTGGGATCTGGCGGTGGTTGATACCGAGGGGATCCCGGTCGCCGAAGGGGAATCCGGGGAGCTGATCATCGGCGGCGTGGGACTGGCCCGCTACCTGGATCCGGAAAAGGATGCCGAGAAGTACGCGCCGATGCCCACCTTGGGCTGGGAGCGCGCCTACCGCTCGGGCGATATGGTCATCAATGACCCGCTGGGGCTGATCTTCATCGGCCGCGTGGATGACCAGGTGAAGATCGGCGGACGGCGTATCGAGCTGGGCGAAATCGACGCCGCGCTCAACTCGCTTCCCGAAGTTTCTTCCGCGGCGGTAGCGGTACGCGAGACCGCCACCGGCAACAAGGTCCTGGTCGGCTACCTGCAGGCAGCGGAAAACTATGATCTGGGTGCAGCGCGCACCCGCTTGCTTGCCGACCTGCCAGCGCCGATGGTGCCGATCCTGGCGGTGATGGGCAGCCTGCCGATGAAGACCAGCGGCAAGGTGGACCGCAATGCGCTGCCGTGGCCGTTGCCGGGCGCCGAACTGGCTGCCGAGGGCTCCGGCCTGCCCGAACTCGATGAGACCGGGCAGTTTCTTGCCGAAGCTTGGCGCGGCGCGCTGGGCGCTTCGGCCGCCGGCCTGGACGCCGATTTCTTCGCTTCCGGTGGCGGGTCGCTGGCCGCGGCCCAGCTGGTTTCGGCACTGCGTGCCCGCTACCCTGACCTGACCGTCGCGCAGCTCTACGACTACCCGCGTTTTGGCGCACTGCTCGAATACCTCGGCGGCCAGCAGCCATCCGCGACGCCGGCGCAGCCGCGCACGGTCAAGCGCACCCAGCGGGGAACCCAATGGGCGCAGTCCCTGGCCGCCGTGCCGCTGTTCATCCTCTCGGGCCTGCGCTGGTTCACGTACCTCATGCTCGGACACCTGTTGCTGGTGTTCCTCGGTGTTTTCGAGGCGCACCTGCCGACCCCGTGGTACGTGCTTGCCGGCCTCTGGCTGGTCTTCGTGACCCCGGTAGGGCGCATGGGCCTGTCCATCGCGGCCACGAAGCTCTTGCTCCGCGGCTTGAAGCCGGGGACCTACCCCCGCTCGGGTTCGGTGCACCTGCGCCTCTGGGTGGCCCAGCACATCGCCGACGTGGTCGATCCGGTGTCCTTGGCGTCCGCTCCGCTGCTGCCTTGGTATGCGCGGATGCTCGGTGCGCAGATCGACCGCACCGCGACCATGCACACCCTGCCACCGGTCACCGGCATGCTGCGAGTCGGCCCCGGAGCCTCCATCGAGCCCGAGGTGGATATCTCGGGCTACTGGATCGACGGGGACAAGCTGCACGTGGGCACCATTGAGATCGGCGCCCACGCCTCCATCGGCGCCCGCAGCACCTTGGCCCCCGGGGCAGCCATCGGTGCGCACACCATCGTTGAAGCCGGATCCGCGGTCTACGGCCAGGCCCGCAGCCATTCCCGCTATGCCGGTTCGCCGGCGCAGCGCGAAGGCAAGGCCAAGCCGAAGTGGCCAACGCAGGAACCGGAGCACAAGGCGCTGCCCCGTATCCTGGGCGGCATCGGTTCCATGGCGTTGAACCTCGCACAGTGGCTTCCGGTGATCGCCGCGTTGCTGGCCATTGCCCCGGTACTTGGCAGCGCGCAATCGCTGGCCGGGATCGGCTGGCGGTTCATTCCGGCCGTGCTGCTGGGCGCCACCGTGTGGTTCCTGGCCACCATGGTGCTGACCATCGCCATTGTCCGGCTGCTTTCCATCGGCCTGGCAGAGGGGTGGCATCCGGTCACTTCCCGCGTTGGCTGGCAGGCCTGGGCTACCGAACGCGTCTTGGATACCGCCCGCGACCTGCTCTTCCCGCTCTATGCCTCGCTGTTCACCCCGATCTGGCTGCGCCTGCTCGGTGCCAAGGTGGGCCGCGATGTGGAGATCTCCACGGTGCTGCTGATTCCGAAGATGACCACCATTTCCTCGGGTGCGTTCCTGGCCGATGACACCATGGTTGCTTCCTATGAGCTCGGTGGCGGCTGGATGCACATTGCCCCGGTTCGCGTGGGCAAGAAGGCCTTCCTGGGCAACTCCGGCATCCTGCATGCCGGGCGCCGGGTGCCCAAGCGCTCGCTGATCGCGGTGCTGTCGGCCACGCCGAAGAAGATGAAGGCCGGCACCTCGTGGATCGGCTCGCCCCCGCACAAGCTGCGCCGCACCACCGTGGAAGGCGAATCGGATCTGACCTACCGCCCAACCCTGAAGCTCAAGGCGATGCGGGCGGGGTGGGAGCTGACCCGTGGCCTCGCGGTGTTCACCACGGTCGGAATTGCCGGCGGCGTGCTTTGGGCGCTGTCCGCCTTGACCGCCTACTTCAACCCGCTGGTCGCGATCCTGCTTTCCGGCGCGGTGCTGGTCCTGGCCGGAGCAGTCGCCGCCCTGGTGGCGGTCGCCGCCAAGTGGCTGGTGGTTGGCGTGATCCGCCCGGGCGAGCACGCATTGTGGAGTTCCTTCATATGGCGCACCGAAATGGTGGATTCCTTCACCGAGCTGGTCTGCGCCCAATGGTTCGCCCGCTTGGCTTCGGGCACCCCGGCCTTGGTCTGGTTCCTGCGCGCGCAGGGGGCAAAGATCGGCCATGGCGTGTGGTGCGAGAGCTACTGGTTCCCGGAAGCGGACCTGGTGACATTGGAAGACCACGCCACGGTGAACCGCGGCAGTGTCCTGCAAACCCACCTGTTCCACGACCGGATCATGTCCATCGACGCGGTGTCCCTGGGCGCCGGGGCAACGCTCGGCCCGCACAGCGTCATCCTGCCCGCCGCGCGGATCTCCGAAGGCACCACCACCGGGCCAGCCAGCCTGGTGCTGCGCGGCGAGGTGCTTCCGGCAAATACCTACTGGCGCGGTAATCCGGCGGTACGCTGGAACATCGAACCCGAGACCAAAGCCGAGCAACCGGCTGACCAACAAGCCTGAGGATTCCCCGCCGATGCCCCACCGCATACTCGATGAGTACACCAAGCACCATGGGTCCCCGACGTACACGGTGGAGCACTATGACCTGTCGTTGGTCATCAAGCTCGCCAGCAACCTGCTCGATGGCCGGGCCATGCTGCGCATCCGCGCCGTGGAGGATATCAATGAGGTCGCGTTGAACCTCAGCGGCTTGAAGATCATCAAGGCCACCTGCCAGGGGCGCAAGGTGCCGGTGGCCAAGAAGCACCACCGGATGGTCGTTTCCCTGCCAGCAGTGGTGAAAGCCGGCGAGCGCGTGGAGCTGAACCTGCGCTATGCCGGCAGCCCGCAGGCAGAAAACGGGCTGTGGGGCGAGCTTGGCTGGGAAGAGCTCACCGATGGCATCCTGGTCTCCGGCCAGCCAGTAGGCGCCTCGACCTGGTACCCGTGCAACGACCACCCCAGCCACAAGTCCAGCTACCGCTTCGAGATCTCGGCGGATGCCGGCTACCGCGTCGTGGCCAATGGCCAGCTGGTGGACCATCGCCGTTCGGCCAGCCGCGAGATGTGGGTCTACGAGCAGCGTGAGCCGATGGCCAGCTACCTCGCCACCGTGCAGATCGGCCGTTATAGCCAGATTCCTTTCGATGAAGGCGGCCACCTGGTGGCCTACTCGGTTCCGGGAACCGAGGTGCCGGTGCGCGGCGCGTTCGCGAAGCAGACGGCGATGGCCGAGCTGTTCGAGCGGAAATTCGGCCCGTACCCGTTCGAGAGCTACAAGATCGTCGTGGTCGATGACGAGCTGGAGATCCCGCTCGAAGCCCAGGGCCTGAGCATCTTCGGCAAGAACCACTTGTCGCTGCAGTGGGAAGCCCAGCGCCTGATCGCCCACGAGTTCGCGCACCAGTGGTTCGGCAACTCCCTGACTCCGGGGCGCTGGAAGGATATCTGGCTCAACGAGGGTTTCGCTTGCTTCAGCGAATGGGTGTACTCCGAAGAAGCCCAGGTGATGGCGTTGGACGAGCGTGCCCGCCACGCGTGGGCCATGCTCGAAGGCTTGCCGCAGGACATCATGGTCGGGGACCCCGGGCCCCAGGACATGTTCGATGACCGGGTGTACAAGCGCGGAGCGCTGGCCCTGTATGCGCTGATGCGGCGGCTGGGCGAAACGGACTTCTACACGATGCTTCGCCAATGGACCGCCACGCATCAGCATTCGACGGTGAGCACGCAGGAATTCGCTGACCTATTGGGCCACTACGCACCGGCGGAAGAGATCCAGGACATCCTGGACGCATGGCTGTTTTCCGAGGCGCTTCCGCCCTTCCCTGCCTGATCGGCGCACGGTGCCATGATGTTCCGGCCAGGTCCGCAGGGCTGTTGTCCTTCATCACAAATAACCCTCTGGCTTGGTCTTGTTCAGCATTTGTTCACAAGCTGTTCACCGGATGGCTCTACGGTCATTGCATGACTGTAGAGATCCCCCTGCTCGATGAAGCCTTCCAGGGCTATTCCGTCCTCGATAACGACGATGACGATCCGGTGCTCGTCCGCGCCGATGGAAGCATCGTCGATACCTGGCGGGAGAACTACCCGTATTTCCAGAAACTGGATCGCGCCACCTACGAGGCTGAAAAGCGGGCACTGCAGATCGAGCTGCTGAAACTGCAGAAATGGGCGAAAGCCCATGGCCGCCGGATCATGATCGTTTTCGAAGGCCGCGATGCGGCCGGCAAAGGCGGCACGATCAAGCGTTTCACCGAACACCTGAACCCGCGTGGCGCCCGCGTGGTGGCCTTGGAAAAGCCGAGCGAGCGCGAGTCCACCCAGTGGTACTACCAGCGCTATGTGCAGCATTTCCCCTCGGCGGGCGAGATCGTGCTCTTCGACCGCTCCTGGTACAACCGTGCCGGCGTCGAACGCGTGATGGGATTTTGCACCGAAACCCAGGTGGACCACTTCCTGGAGCAGACTCCCGCCTTCGAGAAGATGGTCGTCGACGAGGGCATCGACCTGGTGAAGTTCTGGTTCTCGGTGTCCGCCAGCGAGCAGCTGACCCGATTCACCATCCGCCGCATCGATCCGGTGCGCCAGTGGAAGCTCTCGCCCATGGATCTCGAGTCCCTGGATAAGTGGGAAAAGTACACCCAAGCCAAAAAGGAAATGTTCCTCAAGACCGATACGGAGCATGCACCGTGGACCGTGGTGAAGTCCAACGACAAGAAGCGCGCCCGGTTGCAGGCGATGCGCCACGTGCTGAACCTTTTCGAGTACAAGGGCAAGGACCACCACCTGGTAGGCTCCCCCGATCCGAAAATCGTGGGCCGCGCGGCCAAGGTGATTACCCACGGCGAAGAATTCTAGATCCGTTCCCGGTGCACCGCTGCTAGGGAACGATGACGCAGGTCCCCAGCAGCCCTTGGCCGCGCGGTCCTTCGGCGATCCAGCGACCGCTCATCGATGCGAGAGCATGCTGCGCGGCAACCGGTCCCGTAGCCCGGATTCCGGCGTGGAAACGGTGGGACTGCGCATCGACGCGAATCTCGCATTCCAGGAAATCCAGCCACTGCCTGGTCAGTGGGAACCACGCCTTGAAGATGCTTTCCTTGGCGCTGAAAATCAGCCGGTCCCAGGCGATGCCCGGATGGTGCGCCGATAGCTCGGCGGCCATCACCTGCTCTTCGGGAAGCAAGATGATGTCGAGGATTTCTGCCGGCAGCGGAGCATGCAGTTCGGCGTCGATGCCAAGGCCGCGAATATCGCTGGTGGAGGCTACTGCCGCTGCACGGAAGCCAGCGCAATGGGTCATGCTCCCCACCACGCCAGCTGGCCAGATCGGTGCCCGTTTTTGATCTGGAACCAAGGCAACGCCCGCATAGCCCAGTTGTGCCAGCGCTCGGCGAGCGCAGACACGGACAGTACGGAATTCCTGCTGCCGCTCAGGCACCGCCTCGGCGATGTACCGTTCTTCTTCCCCGTAGGATCGGCCGTCTTCCAGCTCGGTACGCGACTGGACCACATGTACCGAAGACGGCAGCAGTTCTGCGAAGATATCGTTGCCTTCCATCAGAAGCGCGAAGATCCGCCAGCGCCGGAGAAGCTTCCGCCACCAGAGTATCCGCCGGAGACTCCGCCCGACGAGCTCGCTGCTTCACGCGACTCAGCCACTGCGCTGACGCCCGCGGAATATCCGTGGTGGTAGCCACCCACGCGCCAATACATCGATGCGGGATTCAAAACGTCCAGGATGGTGCCGGAACGGCCGTCATATGCCCCGGATTCATAGCGGGATTTCTTCAATGCCGATTGCATGTCGGCCTTCTCTTCGGCACTTTCCGCATACACTTCGATTTGAGCTTGGGCGAAGACATCCAGCTTTTCGGTCAATTCGGCACGCAACTCCGATAATCCATCGAGCGCTTGATCCACCGTGATCGATTCTTCCTTCAGCTGCACTGACAGTTCGCCGAGCTGCGTGGTTGCCATTTCCCGGTAGGAAGCCAAGGCGGCCGCGCTGCCCATCAGTTCCGGCTCTACGTCGTTGAGCAACTCCCTGATCTCGTCGAGGTCCTCTTCTAGCGGCTCGGTCTGTGCATGCCACGCCTCTTCCCAGGATGCTGAACGGGTATAAAGCGCCGCCGCGGCAATGATGGCGTCATCGGTCAGGTCCAGGGACTGCGCTGTTTCGCGGAATTCCTTGGCGAAGCGAACGCCTTCGGAGCCGGACCGCTCCTTCTTGCCCGAGTCTTCCAGTGCCTGCTGCGCTGCAAAACAAGCACGGTATTTGGCCATGAACTTGGTGAAGCGCTGCTCCAGCTCGGCTGCATGCCCTGAAGCCGACGGCAGCGTACGAGCCGCCAATTCGGTTTCTTCCAGATCCATCGTGACGTTGGTCAGGTGCAAGGTCCCCTGATGCAGTTCTTCCGCGAAAGTTTTCCGACGCGTTGACCGAGTGTGCAGTGCGACGCCGCCGATAATGGCAGCCACGAGGCCTCCGACGCCCGTGGATATCCACAAGGCCGGGTGCTGGTACCAGGGCCGATTCATGATCACGGCCGCCTGATCGGCTACCGCAATGACGCCGTCGGTCCACCGGGATAGATTGAAGTCGTCGTAGCCGGCTTCGTGGATGCTCTCCATGGAGCTCTCTGAGACCTTGCGGTCTTCGCCGAAGTACGTGCCGATCTGTCCATCTCCTTCTCCTTCGATGGACAAGGTGATGATGAACAGGCCGTCGGCCCAGTAGTCGCCATAGTCTTCGGGCTTCCCTGATATCCATTCCGGATGGGATGACTTGGCGTATTCCAGCGTCTTGGTGTTGATGTCATCGGAGTATTCTCCGTTGCGGGCGTAGATTGCCACGTCCGTGGGCTCGTTGAAATCGAGCTCGTCCAGTGCATCACGCAGCCGCTGCTCATTGAGCTTGCCGGTGGAATCCTCGATGGTGACCGATTCCAGGTTCTGCCCGGCAACGACCTGCACACCGGTGGCAGCTTGCGCGGCAGGCAGGGCGCCAGCCAGCCCCAAGGAAAGTGCCGCTGCGGTACCGGCTATTCGAATGCTCCGGGTTCGTGGGCCCACGATGCGTCTCCTTCTTTCGAGTTTCAGGTTATCTCCGGCTGATGGCCTTTCTCCTATCCTAGCGAGCCGGGGTGTGGCATCGATCATCCTTAAGACGGCTTTCGGCGCATTGGGGCCGCAACGCGCTTGTTCCAACCGGGATTCGCCGAAAAGTGATGGATTCCTCAAGCAGGTGCATTGCATGCCTATTCATGCCTAATCAACGGATGGGAATCCTCCGGGCATGGGAGGAAAAAATGATCGATTGGTTTGAACTGGACAGCACCGCACCAAATTCGGGGCTAAAATTGCAGAATGACTAGCATTGACGATTCCGGGGCATCCGTCCTTTCAGAACCAGAGCGCGAGATCCTCACTTGGGACACCTTCGGTGAAGCTTCCCGCGAACTGGCACAGACCATTGTCGACGACGGCTTCGAGCCGGACATCGTTCTGGCAGTAGCACGAGGCGGCCTGCTGCTGGCCGGCTCGATTTCCTACGCTCTGGGCGTCAAGGCCTGCGGTGCGCTGAACGTGGAGTTCTACACCGGCATCGGCACCGTCCTGCCGGAGCCAGTGGTTCTTCCTCCAATGCTGGACGATGGCCACCTGCGCGACAAGAAGATCCTGATCGTTGACGATGTCTCCGACTCCGGCCGCACCCTTGAAAAGGTTGTCGATCTGGTGTCCGCCTGGGGCGCCGAGGTCAAGACCGTCTGCCTGTACACCAAGCCACGCACCATCATGGTCCCGGATTACGAATGGCGCCGCACCGACAAGTGGATTACCTTCCCATGGTCGGATCTGCCACCAGTTACCGCTGGCGCAGCCAAGTAAAGTATTTGAATTTCAGCAGGGAACGGCGAGCTTTCGCCGTTCCCTGCTTTTGTTTTGAAGCTACTGCCGCGGGCGCAAGTCCAGGCTGAATCCGGGGCATTGCGGAAAGTCCCCGGTGAAGTCGGCTTCCATCCCGAAGGACTCGTAGAAGAACTACGGCCAATGAAACAAGTTTGCGCGCGCTTCGTTCCCGCATAGGCTGAACCCA
>RCUF01000211.1_pt1 | contig 26811 bp, 22 predicted proteins | sample 2166311 | NCBI WGS metagenome assembly RCUF01 (sample SAMN09932608, study PRJNA488358) | compost metagenome | feature: garden; material: soil; isolation source: compost soil in 4-hydroxybenzonitrile-enriched culture | place: Germany: Experimental Botanical Garden Goettingen | collected 2016-01-27
TCTAAGGATTCTCTTCAAACTAGTCTATTCTGAACCATATTCCTGCATTTTTGCAGGAATATGGTTCATCCTTTCATGGCTACTTTTATAAAACGGTATTTTTGCAGCTTTTCCTGATATTTTGCCTTTCCATTGCTAAGAAGCGCCCCTCAAACTCAAAGTTATCTTAGATAACTTTTGGAACGGTCCCTTGATTTTTTACATTTCACGCCAACAGCCACTTGGTTGCGCATCACAAGCTGCTTTCCGTATCCAACCGGAGTCGAACCGTAAACATCGTCCTGCCCTCATCACTTTCTACGGTAATGGAGCCATGATGCAGATCCACGATATGCTTGGCAATAGCAAGCCCAATGCCCGAGCCTCCGGTATGCGTGGAGCGGGACTTCTCGACCCGGTAGAATCGATCGAACAAATGCGGCAAGTCAGCCTCAGGTATAGGCTCACCGTAATTAATGACCTCGGTGATGACCTCACGGCCTTCAACTCGTCCACGAATATCAATATATTTGCCTTCGCTGCCATAGCGAATTGCATTCGTTATAAGATTCTCGTATACTCTCCGCAGTTTATCCCCATCGGCGATAATAAACAGCTGCTGTCCTCCCATAAAAACACGACATTCCATGCCATGCTCCTGAAGCTCCCAGCCAAAATGAGCCGTAATCTGATGCATCATCTCGACCAGATTAATTCTATTTTTCACGAGCTGCATCTCTTTATTTTGTAATCTCGTATATTCGAACAAGTCTTGAAGAAGCTGCTTCAGCCTGATGGACTCTTCATAAGCCATATTTACGTAGTAACGAAGTTCCACTTCATCTCTGTATTTATCCTGCTCAATAAGTCCAAGATATCCGGTAATTGAGGTAAGAGGTGTTCGCAAATCATGGGAAACGTTCGTGACCAATTCGTTTTTGGTCTGTTCAGCCCGCCGCTCTTCCTCCATCGAGATTCGAATTCGATCCACCATACGGTTAATATCCGTAGCAAGCTGTCCTAATTGCCCTACGTTCTCAATCGTAATTTTGGTAACAGAGCCCTCCTCAACCTGATGGACCTCCTCGATCAGCTGTTGCAAATATTTCTTTTCATGCCGTCTTGCACTGCGTCTATAGAAATATAAAGCGAACAGCAGCAATAACGGAACTCCTGCATAATAATATACTTCCGGGAACCCGATATTGTAATTGATCCATGTCAGAATAGAATACAATGTAATATCCGGGAACATAACATAGAACAGTTTTGCAAGAAATACAAGCAACAGCAAGGAAACTAATGAAGTTACAATAGTCCAGAACAACCAAGTAACAAAACGTAGGCTAGCCTTCAATTTTATAGCCAACCCCCCACACTGTCCTGATCAGCTTCTCCCCATCCATTTCTTTCTCCAGCTTGTCTCGCAGTCGGCTAATATGAACGGTAACCGAATTATTGCTCTCGAAATACTTATCCTTCCAAATCAGCTCAAATATTTCCTCCGAGCTAAATACGCGCCCAGGATGACTCGCAAGCAAATAGAGGATGCCAAATTCTATCGGCGTAAGTTTAAGAGCGTTCCCTTCAACTGTCGCTGTATGCGTCTCCTTGTCCACTTGAAGTGAGGATATTTTAATAATATGCTCCTGCTGCTGCTGAGGAACGGAAATAGCATAGGATGCTCTTCTTAACAATGACTTTACCCTTGCAACTAGCTCTAATGGATTAAAGGGCTTGACCATATAATCATCAGCACCCGTCATCAATCCGGTAATTTTATCCATATCTCCATCTTTTGCACTCAGCATCAGAATCGGAGTTGTTCTCGTCTCTCTTATTCGAAGACAAACCGTAATGCCATCGAGTCCTGGCATCATAACATCAAGAACCACCAGATCGATCGCTTCTATATCCATCATCTCAAGTGCTTTATAACCATCATCAGCCTTAAATACGGTATAACCTTCGTTCAGTAAATAAATCTCTATTAGCTTAGCAATTTTCTCATCATCATCTACGATTAGAATTTGTTTACCCATTCGTATACTCATCCTTTTATATGAACTTACTCTACATCATAATACCACGAGAATATGATATCATGAGTAATCATCCAAATGATGACAAAATTATCATTATAGAGGTATCCTTACTGTAAACACGGTTCCTTCACCTGACTTGGATGATACTGTAATGGCTCCATGATGAATATCGACGATTTTTTTTACAATGGATAATCCAAGCCCACTGCCACCCTCATTACGATTTCTGGATTTATCTGCTTTATAGAAGCGTTCAAATATATAAAGCTGATCGCTCTGAGAAATACCGATCCCATTATCTGCAACAGTAACTACAGCGAATTGGCCTATTTTTTTCAAGGTTAGCGTTATTGTGCCTTCATTAGGGGTAAATTTGATACTATTATGTAGTAGATTACTCCATACCTGAACTAATAGATCCTCTGATCCCTCTACTTCCACAGACCCCAGCTCCAAATCTACCTGCACACCCTTATTCATCCACTGAGGTTCACTTGCCAATACTACTGATCGAATTTGCCCATCCAGACGAAAACGGTTCATTGCAAAGGAAATGTTATCCACCTCAAGTGAGGAAAGCTTTAACAGGTTATCACTTAACTGAGACAATCTGCGACTTTCCCCCTCGATGATATCCAAATAATGCGTTTTTTGCGTTTCCGACAATTCCGAGCTTCGAAGAGCGCTTGCAAATCCGCTAATAGAAGTTAGTGGGGATTGAATTTCATGAGATACATTAGAAATAAAATCCTGTCGCATCGTTTCCATTCTGGACAGCTCTCTGGCCATTTCGTTCACACTATTAATTATTTTTTTGTATTCCTCGTATTCTCCGAATACGCTTGGCTTATCCTCCAGCTTTACTGAAAAATCCCCTTTAGATATTTTCCGCATCGCTTCGATAATTGAAGTAAGGATATCGAGCTGCCTATTTCGATAAAATAATCCGAGCAGCAGCAGCACTAGAATAAAAATGGCTACTCCCACAATCACATCGATCAGCTGAACAATATAATTCCATGGAGGTGTCCCCACCTTCTGGTATATCGCCCGTGTCATATAAGTGGCGCCAGTCCACGAGGCTGATAGCACCAGTATAACGATCATTAATTGCAGGATATGATTAAGTACATGCCATATTTTCTTCCAAACTTTCATTAGCTCTCTCCTACTTCGAGTCGATATCCAAGCCCACGAATCGTTCTAATTTTAAAATGATACCGCTCCTCAGGAAACCTCTCCCGAAGTCGATTAATATGCACATCGAGGGTTCGTTCATTCCCTTCGAAATCATAGCCCCATATATCCTCAATCAGGTTCTCCCGAGACATGGTTCTTCCAGAATTGCTCCCTAACCGGAATAGCAGCTCAAATTCTTTAAGGGGCAGCGTAAAGCTGTCCTGCCCCTTTGTAACCTCGAAGGTTTTCCGATTCATTTGAAGCTCACCAATAGTAACAATTTGTGAAGCTATCACCTGATAACGTTTAAGAAGTGCCTTGACTCTGGCAACAAGCTCGGCAGGCTCAAACGGCTTCACTAAATAATCATCTGTTCCAAGATCAAAACCCTTCACTATTTGCCTGGTTTCGCCTTTTGCCGATAGCATAAGTAATGGTAAATCATATAACCGCCTGATCTCGACACACAAATCCCAGCCATCCATATTGGGCATCATAATGTCCAGAATGACAAGATTTATTTTCTCCTTCTCCAGAACAGAAAGGGCCTCGATTCCGTCACCTGCTTCACTTACAGCTTCCATACCAGCTTGAACTAAAAATACCTTAACAAGCTCCCTAATATGAGGATCATCATCAACCACAAGAATTTTTGCCATTTCATTCATTCCTTTGTTTCATGTTAAGCCTTCTCAGCAAGCTGAAGCTGCTGTGTTGCGAATTTGCGGTACATCGCATGATACTGCAATAATTGTTCATGCGTTCCTTTTCCGGTCACTTTTCCTTTTTCGATAAAAACGATTTGATCAGCGCCAACCACTGTAGACAGTCTGTGAGCAATTACCATAGTTGTACGCCCTTGCATCAAATTATTCAATGCTTGCTGTACAACCGTCTCTGAGTGACTATCGAGACTTGAGGTAGCTTCATCAAGCATCAAAATTTTAGGATTCCTCAGCAATGCCCGTGCAATAGCAATACGTTGCCTTTGTCCCCCTGACAGCTTCACCCCGCGTTCACCTACATCAGTATCAAAGCCGTCGGGCAAATCATGAATAAAACCATCGGCATAAGCCATTTCCGCCGCCTTGCGCAGCTCTTCGTCACTTATTTCCCGCTGGGCACCATAACATAAATTGTCCCGAATCGTACCCGCGATCATCGGGCTATCCTGAGAAACATATCCGATATTTTCACGCCAGGAACGAAGCGAAAAATCTTCGATAGACTCATCAGCTAACGTAACCCGACCCTCCTGTGGAAGATAGAATCGCTCTAAAAGGGAAAATAATGTAGTTTTTCCACTGCCGCTCGGACCGACTACGGCCGTAATCGTACCTGGCTCCATACGAAAACTTACGTTTTGCAACACCGGTTCATTATCTTTATATCCAAAGGATAGATTTTCAATGGTTACAGCATGATTGCCATCCTTAACAGCTTTGCCGGAACCAAAGTTCTCTTCATCCTCCTCGAGCGTTGAGATAATCCGTTCCGTTGCCCCAATAGATTTCTGGAACTGGGTAAAAAACGTCGTTAACTGCGTCATTGGCATCACGATTTGAACTAAATACAAAATAAATGCGACCAGTTCTCCCGCCGTAAGAGCACCCGTTGACACCTGCATCCCGCCATATCCAATTACTACAACGAGCAGCATCATAAGAACTACCGACACAATCGGCCCAATCCACGCCATCACTAGTCCTTCACGGATTCCATACGATAATAATTTGGTTATTCCTCTATTTCCGTTGCCATACTCCTTATCCTCAGCGTTAGATGCTTTAACCAGTCTGATTTCGCTCAGAACCTGAGTCAGTATTGAAGCTAGTGAAGCTGTCTCATCCTGCATTCCGAGTGAAATTTTGTACATCTTCCTGCCGAGTGGAGCTATGATCAAAGCCGATAACGGGATTACTATAAACATAATCAACGTCATTTGCCAATTCAAATACAAGAGCACTGCAATGGAGCCAATAATCGAAATAATTCCACTGAAAAAGCTAGCTAAATGCTCTGAAATAAATGTTTTGATAACCCCAGTATCATTTGTCATTCTACTTACAGATTCACCTGAGTGATGATTATCAAAATAACGAACCGGAAGTACTAGCAGCTTCTTCCACAAACGATCACGAAGAGCGGCAACGATTTTCTGTCCAATATAATTGAACAAGAAAATAGAAATCCCCCCTGCAAGCGTCTGAAGTGTGAACGCCGCCACAAGTGCAATAATCTGAGTACGATCCAAAGAGGCTAATGAAAATCCATCTACTATATTTTTTGTAACCATAGGAATCACTAAGGATACAAGCGTTGAAATGACGCTAAGCAGCAATGCTGTAGTAAACAGTGCGACCGAAGGTTTTGCTTCCCTCAGCAAACGAATGAAGGAACCAGTACCTCCACTACGCCTGATTTGATCCTTTAGCCCGTTATCTTTCATCATCATTCTTCCCCTCTCTATCTATAGAAATTAATTCTCACAAGATATAGGAAAAGAATAAACCCGTTATATTAACTGAAGTTAAACGGGTCAATTTAGATCAACTATAAATTTTCAACCTCAACGCTGCTGACATGCTCGATTTTGCGTAGAAAGTGATAGATTTCAGTCGTATATTCTTTATCAGAAGCTGAAATCACCATATCTACCCGATGACGACCTTCATCCAAGTCCTTAATTTTAAGACGACGTATACGATGCTGAGTATACTTGGCTTCACGCCCATGTTCATCTTTACGTTCAATGATTCGAATAAGTTCGGTTACATCTCCGTGATCCTCCATCACGATTTTTATGGATACATCGCGTTGGTTCAGTTTATAGGGCCCAACCCATTTGATCACATATGGAACAAAATTGACAGAGATGATAAGCAATATTACTGCAAGCGATGCTTCTACATAAAAGCCTGTTCCTATCGCAATTCCGATCCCTGACGCCGCCCAAATCATCGCAGCCGAGGTCAGACCGGAAATTCCTTCATTACTACGCCGGAGAATCGCACCTGCACCGAGAAAACCAATCCCGCTTACGATTTGAGCCGCCAGACGCATCGGGTCCATATTCGGGTGATCCGGGCCTGCAAATTTGGCAAATGCTTCAATCGAGACTATCGTGACAAGACAGCTTGCTATACAAATGACCATGCTGGTCTTAATGCCTAGCGGCTTTTGCTTCAGCTGACGATCGATTCCGATAAAAAGTCCAAATAATAACGCCGTACACAATTTTATGACCATTTCCCATTCAAAGTTAAAATTCATCGATGATCTTCTCCTCTGTCAGTATAATAATCTATATTATATTCGTTAACGCAATGTAAAACGCCTTTTCTAACAAGAAAAAGACATTTCAGAGATATAGTTATCATATCCGCTGTAATGTCTTTCATTGCATATTTCTTCTATTTTATTCTTTCGCCACTGCCAGGATCGCGACCGTTGCAACGATACAAAAAGTACCTATCCAGTCCGTATATCCAAAAGGAACCTGTAACCAGATAACCGCAAGAACTGCTGACGCCACAGGCTCGATGCAGGATATCAAGCTTGCCTCAGAAGCACTGAGATAGTTCAAGCTCTCAAGAAAACAATAAAATGCCATAACCGTTGCGAACAATACAATAAATACAACTGCGACGAAACCTGTCATAGACCATTCCCCTTGGAATCTCCAAGGAGGGTGAATGAAGCTGAATCCAACCCCACCAACTAGCATAGCCCATCCTGTAACAAGCAATGATCCCCAAGTCGCTAACAATCTTCTTGGATTAAGTGTATAGAACGCCATTGCGAATGCAGAAATGAGTCCCCAAAAAAGAGCCTGTCGTGAAATAGACAGACTGTTTAAGCTACCATGCGTGACGAGCAGAAAAGTTCCTGCCAACGCTGCTGCTATGGCAATGACTTCCTTGATGGTTGGCAGTCGTTTCATATGAACTGCTATGTAACATGAAATAAGTACCGGAGCTAAATATTGCAGTACAGTAGCCGTCGCCGCATTGCCGTAGTGGATAGCAGTAAAATACGTATACTGAACTCCAACAACACCTAAAATACTGAATAGAAGCAAATTGATACGATCCTGCCTGCTTCTCCATATTCTCCAAAAATTTCTTCTATTCTGCCTATATGCCATCCCCAGCAAAATCACACCGGATACAAGCAGGCGAATAACGACAAGCCAACCGGGACTAAATCCTTGTTGTTGAAACAAATGCTGTGCAGCTATCCCGGAAATCCCCCATAGTAATGCACTCGTCATAACTAGTACAATGCCATACCTTCTAGGATGGGCTGCTGATAAATTTAATAAACTCATGATGTCTGGCGCCTCACTTAACCAATAATCATATTATCTCAACATTATTGACTATACAGATTTCAATAGAAAAAGGCTACCCTAACTATTACTGATATTTAAAAATTCATACAAACGATCCCTTTGATGCAAATGATGACGATAATGCATTTCTACGAGACTAAACCATTCCTCCGCATTGAGTGATCCTAAACTAGGATGAGGAACTGTATTCATCGAGGGGAATTGCTGAAGCCGCGGTTCGATTTCCTTCATATTGACCAAGACTCTATTCATCCCCTCTATAAGCTGCTCCTTGTTTTCCGGATTAACTGGTGTGTATTGAGGAGATGCGGGGACATGGATTCGTACGGGTGGAAATCCTCCAAGCTCGAACACCTGATGTCCTGCATCAGTTTTCTCACCTTTGTTATTCTCATCCAAATTGTGATCCTGATCCAGATTTAGACAAATGTTAATGTTACTGATCTGCATATACAAGGCACTATTTATCAAATGCTGGTACATCTGCCCTAGCGACCATTCCGCTTCATTAGGGCTAGTGTTCAATTGCTCTAAGGTAATAAACTGGAGTTCTTCAAGATAAGTATGTGTCAGATCTTCGAGGCGGTGTAAGGATTGGGTCGTATTCATTGGCTTTCCCCTTTTCTTATTAATGGTTATGGCCTAAATATACATGACCCCTGCTGACAACTGTGTGTCAGTAGCCTTTTAACATTTTTTCAAGTTCTTCTCGAACTTTGGAACGAAGCTCCTCAGGTTCCTGCACGATTACATCTGCTCCCCAGCTTAGAATCCAGGACAATACCTCTTCTACCTTACGAACACGCAATACAACGCGTACACCATCATTGGTATCTTCAAATTTTTCAATAAAGTAGTAGTTGGTTTCCTTCATTCTACGCGCAATATCATTAGTTGTAGCAATGCGCACCTTAATATTTCGATCATCCGCTGGATGAAAATGGTGCAAATCAAAATCCTTGGGATATGTAAATGTATCCGTCAGAATTTCAAGTTCACACATCCTTGATAAGCGAAAATGACGAAGCTCTTGCCGCAAATCACAAATCGCAGACAATACCCAATTACCATTCAGCAGGACAAGACCAAGTGGTGAGACCGTACGTATACTATTACGTTCTTCATCAGAACCTGGAATAGACTTATAATACTGAAATCTTACTTTTTTCTTCTCCAATATCGAAACTCGTATCTTTTGCAAGTAATCAGACATTTCTCCAACGAATGGTTCATTTTCTGGGTTAAGCAGCCTAATTGACCTGCGTACAAGAAATGCATCATCACGAATTGATTTCGGGAGAGTCCCTTCTAATTTCCCTTGAGCTGTGCTTGCATAGCTCACATAGTTTGAATCAAATTTTTGCTTAACAAAATCAGTACCCACCAGTAAAGCTACAGCCTCATCAACAGTAAAGCTTACTGGCGGTAAAAAGTACCCTTCCATCAATGAGTATCCATAGCCTGGAGATCCCATGATCGGTACACCTGCTTCACTGAGTGCTTGAATATCACGGTAAATCGTTCTTTTGCTAATTTCAAACTTAGCAGCGAGATCCTCCGCCCGTGTTAAATCTTTGCGTTGAAGTTCAAGAATAATGGCTAACATGCGATCGTTTTTAGTCATAACAACTGCATCCTCTCCTGTTGCTCATTCTTGAATATACATAATTTTTATGTAAAAAGGCTACCCCTCAGATTAATAATCTGTCAGGTAGCCTTTAATAATAAATTGCTACTTCATAATCTTACAAAATTAGAACTTAGCAGCAAGCTCAGCAGCGCGTTTTACGCCGTCTTGTACGATTTGTTCTGCACGATCCGGGAACTGGTTATGTCCTTCAACCACAACTTCTTCAGGATTTTGGATACCCCAGAAGTTAAGCGAAGATTTCATGTATTTCATAGACATTTCAACAGCATCCATAGGTGCTACAGAATATACACCACCACGGGCTTGAAGAAGAGCAACCTTCTTATCGCCAACAAGTCCAACAGGACCTTCTGGAGTGTATTTGAATGTTTTACCTGCTTGGTTCAGGTAGAACATATAAGTCAGAAGCTGAGCTGGAATTGTGAAGTTCCAAAGCGGGAATGCAAATACCACTTTGTCAGCTGCAAGGAATTGTTCCAGGTAGCCATTCGCAATGTCAGCTGCTTTTTGCTCTTCTGGAGTCAATGGATATCCATTGCCCAGCTTGTACAAACCAGTAAGCATGTCGTTATCGTAATATGGAAGTTCAACCTCGAACAGGTTAAGTTCGTTGATCTGATCTTCCGGATGAGTTTCTTTGTAAGTTTTCAAGAAACTTTCATACAATTTGACCGTAACCGATTGATCAACCGGACGGTTGTTCCCTTTGACAAATAATACTTGTGCCATTAATAATTCCCTCCTGATGTCCTATGACTAACTTTATCTCTAATACTTTCTTAAATATAGTAAAGGACGAGCAGGCCATTTGTCAAATTGAACGATTTACTATTTCATTTGCTCCCGGTATCGCTTGGCAGCAGACACCATATTTTTTAACGAATCAACAGTCTCTTCAAGACCTCTCGTCTTCAAGCCGCAGTCCGGATTAATCCAGAACAGCTCAGGATCAAGAACCTTAAGCGCACGTTCGATCATCACGATCATTTCATCTTCGGAAGGCACACGTGGACTATGAATATCATATACTCCAAGACCGATACCGAGCGGATACGTATGCTCCTCGAAGCTGTGAACCAACTCACCGTGGCTGCGTGAGGTTTCAATAGAAATTACGTCCGCATCCAACGCTTCAATGGAATCGATAATATCATGGAACTCGCAATAGCACATATGAGTATGAATTTGCGTGGTATCTTTTACTGTTGATGTAGATACTTTAAAGGCTTTCACTGCCCAGTCCAAATAGTTATCCCAGTCTTTCCGTTTCAGTGGGAGACCTTCACGAAGTGCAGGCTCATCCACCTGGATCATTTCAATCCCTGCGGATTCCAATGCCTCAACCTCTTTGCGAAGCGCAAGAGCGATTTGGTATGCAACTGCTTCACGGGAAATATCACTTCGAACAAAGGACCAGTTCAGAATTGTAATTGGCCCTGTAAGCATCCCTTTGACTGGTTTCTTAGTTAATGACTGAGCATATTTTGTCTCTTTTACAGTCATAGGCTGATCAAAATCTACATCTCCATAAATGACAGGCGGCTTCACGCAGCGCGTACCATAGGATTGTACCCAACCGCCTTTTGTAAATGCAAATCCTGGCAGCTTCTCACCAAAAAACTCCACCATATCAGTACGCTCAAATTCTCCATGAACGAGTACATCGATTCCAATCTCTTCTTGAATTTGTATCCATTTGCTGATTTCTTCACGAACAAATTCATCATACTGCGTTTCAGACCATTCGCCTTTGCGCCATTTCTGTCTGGCAGAGCGAACCTCTGCAGTTTGCGGAAAGCTGCCTATCGTAGTCGTTGGAAGGAACGGCAAGCTCCATTTTTCTTTTTGCTTCAGCTTACGAGTTGCAAATGCACTGCTCCGTTCAGCAGGCTGCTGAGTAATTTGCTCTACAGCTGTACGGACATGATTACGGCCTCTCGCTGGATCAGATGCAAGTGCTTCAAGAGCCTGACGGTTCTGATCGAACAAATCCGATTGCTCTTGACCTGCAGCTACACGGCTTAACGCAACAATTTCATCCAGCTTCTCTTCAGCGAACGCAAGGGCATTACGCAGTACGGGCTCAAGCTTGTCTTCTGCTTGTGCGGAGACAGGAACATGCAGCAGACTGCATGAAGACTGAATAACAAGATCTGCATTACCAGTAAGCTTACTGAGCTCATCCAGCAATTGACTACCTTGATAAAGATCCGCTCGCCAAATGTTGCGTCCATCAATCACACCTGCTCCAAGCGTCTTGCCAGCCGGAAAACCATGCTCGCGAAGCGATTGTAAATTGGCCTCTTTTCCATGTACAAAATCCAAACCAAAGCCTTGCACAGGCAAAGCTACAAGCTCTTTATACAGATCAACCGATTCAAAATAAGTTTGTAACATAACTGACAATCCAGGGACTTCCTTCGCAATTGTAGAATAGATCAGATTCAATCGTTCCTGGTCCTCAGTGGATACAGTGGTTACAAGAGCAGGCTCATCGATTTGTATCCATTTAGCTCCCGCTTCCTTGAGCTCACGTAGAACTTGTACATATAAAGGCAGCAGCTTGCTAATCCAGCTATCCCATTCCGAAGCTCCAAATCCTTTGGACAGCTTAAGAAAAGTATATAACCCCAAGATCACTGGACGACCATCAATTCCGAGCTTCTCTTTTGCTTCAACATAAGCAGCAAGCGGATTGTTTCGGGTAAGCTGCGGTTCTCTTGAGCCCAGTTCCGGAACGATGTAATGATAATTTGTATTGAACCATTTTGTCATTTCACTAGCTGCCGCTTCTTTATTACCACGCGCAATCGCATAGTAGGTTTGTAAAGGAACAGGGCCGCCGGTATACTCAAAACGCTCAGGTACGATACCAAACATCACCGCAGTATCCAATACATGATCATAATAAGTAAAATCTCCTACCGGGATTAATTCAATTCCTTTGTCACGCTGCAGCTTCCAGTTGTTCAATCTGATATCAGTTAATTTCTCATGAAGCTCACCTTCAGTAATCTGACCCTTCCAAAATGTTTCGATTGCTTTCTTCCATTCACGATTTCCGCCGATTCGCGGATATCCCAAATTACCACTGATTTTTGTGCTCAATTTGTTTCCCTCCATGTAAATGATTTATTTCTTCTGGTTGCATCTGACTTGTTATAAAGCAAAATAAAAAAGGTCCTCTTAGCGGGCAAGGCTAAAGAGGACCTTCGGAATCGTTCACGACGGCTTGCATCTTTAACACCTCCCTATCTCCCGTAGGTACATCAGTGCTGTCAGAACAGGCAGGTCTCCTGGCTTCAGAATCATTGTCGTCATGCAGCCTTCCCAGTGTGATTAACATACACCAGTGGCATTATTGCGTCAGACTCCTCTGTTACAGTGGCGGGACCGCGCCGGCATTACACCGGACTTCCCTATTAAGTTCTAACCATACTCAGCTAGAACACCTATTCCCACATCATTATTCAGTTATGAATATATATTCATGTTACTGCATGATCATAAATTATACAATACATTTCTTATTTATTTAGTATGTTTTAATTGTAAGACATTATCAACGTTTCTACAACAGCTTCTTTATTTCATCCTTAATAGCTTCAGATTGCGGGCCAAATGTTCAGTGATTATATTTTCAATTCGTTCGGGAACCGGGAGTGACATCTTGGATGTGATTCTCTATAAGAAGCAGCTTTACTGTGAAAAAAATCGGATTACCATGAGCTGTATGGCGGATGGACGTTGTTTATCTTTCATTTCACCTACTCATTTATATTCACTACTAAGTAATGCTATAGAAAATGCTCTAGAAGCCGTTCAATCTGTCAGTAATGACAAGAAACGAACCATTTCGATCTCTATAGGTAAAGAGCAGGGTGTAATTGGTATTCATGTCACTAACTATTTCAACAGCGAGCTTACAATTATTGATCATTTACCGCACACTATAAAAAAAGATAGAGATCGTCATGGCTTTGGTATTAAAAGCATGCGCCATATTGCAGAGCGATATAATGGGACGTTATCCTTTCAGACTGAGGAAGATATATTTTATCTTCATATTTATTTTCCAAATTTTTGAGATAAAAATAGTGATTCGCAAGAAGCCTATAACAAAGAATCTTGCGGGTCATATATTGCTCCACACTGCAAATAGTTCAATTTGAGTATCTGGGTCACCACCTAGAATTAATACAATGATTATATAGTAAAATAGGACAAGCTTTCTCGAAAAAATCGAGAAAGCTTGTCCTGTAATGAAGGGGGAAAACTTGGAACTGTAGGAGCGAGAGCGCCCGCCTTTGTCTCCGGATTTCATCCGCAAACAGCGGTACAAATCAAGAAATCTGGAGACAACAGCGGCCTCATTGAATCACGGTGTGCGTTTAGAATAAAGCTTTTATCATCTATTAATATGACCAAGAAAATCTCATGACAGCTTAAAAATATCTAACAGGTTCAGCGGCTTATCCTCTAATGGCTTGTAATCAAAATAATCGAAATATGCTGGAGCAATAGCAGCCTTACCGTTACCGGTTGTATACATCGCGAAGAATGCACCTGCAAAGCCTCCTGCTACTTCCTTTGTTAGAAAGGCTACCTCACCTTTTCCCAAAATCACAGGAGCTTCGCCAGGAATCGCATAAGTAAATGTGTACATCACTTCATTCGCTTGAATTCCAAGGGTAACTGAAGGTTCGTTATATTCTATCTCTGTAACGATTTGCACCAAGCTACCTAATCTACGTCTGAATATTAGCTTGGAAGAACCATCTCTCATTGTTTTAGCAGCTTCATAATGGTATTTTTCGTTTGTGAATACGGCAAGTCCTGCTTCTTCGTCATCCGCAGAAGGTACAAACTCAAGCAAAATATTAATCTCGCAATTTTTGTGCTGCTGTCTGCGTCCAACGAATGCCGGGGCTCCTTTGTCGCTTAAGCTGCATGCCTGCCCCTTCAGAGTCAAGCTTCCTGTACGTTCTGTTAAAGACCAAGCTTCTGGAACTGGATTACGATAAAAATTCCAGACTGACCCTAGCTCAGCAGCATCAAAATGATCTCTAATCTCCCATTTTATCGAATCCCCAAGTGGCAAAGCACCAGCATCATGCTCTAGCTCAGCATGCCCATTGTTGCCAACTATCGGCCAGCCTTCTTCGTCCCACGAGACCGGTGCCAGGTTTGTTTCACGACCTAGAATATGACGTTTGGCATTACCAATAGGTCGAATTCCTAGAAACACACACCACCAGCTACCATCAGCCGCTTGGACAAGATCAGCATGACCTGTCGCTTGGATCGGCTTTGGAGTGCTTCGGTTGGAGAGAATCGGGTTGGCTGGATTTGATTCAAATGGTCCATAGGGATGTCGGCTTCTCGCGATAGTCTCCATATGTCCATATTCCGTACCGCCTTCAGCTACCATCAGATAGTACCATCCACTAATCCCATATAAATGTGGGCCTTCTGGATGGCTTCCACCTGTTCCTTCCCAGATCAATCTACGTTCACTCAACAAGCTTCCACTTTTAATATCAAGCTCTGCTTGGTAAATTCCTGGCTTTTCCCCAAAGAAGTTAGCGGTGCCTGTCAGATACACTTTGCCATCCTCATCAAAGAATAACGAAGGATCAATACCACCCCCAGCCTTCCAGAAAGGTAGGCTCAGACCATGGTCCTTCTGGATGCTCTGCCCACACGTAAAAGCTTTTTTGAATAGAGATATTTGTCGTAATAACATAGTAGTAACCTGCATGATAACGAATAGTTGGTGCATATATGCCCTCCGACCACCCAGAGGGTAATTGTCCTCCTAGCTGTAGCTGACTTTCCCGGGTCAGTACATGACCTAACTGATGCCAATTCACAAGATCCTTACTATGGAAGATTGGTATTCCAGGAAAATAATCAAATGAGCTGGTTACGAGATAATAATCATCGTCCACTCTACAAACGCTCGGATCTGGATGAAACCCTGGAATAACCGGATTGTTATAAGTATTACTGATGTTCTCCATCTCCTACTCTAGAATTTCTGGATGCATCCAATTCGCAGGTGTTAACTTGCCTGCACTTGCCCCTGCATCAATAGATATAGCCGCTCCGCTAATATAACGTGCCAGATCTGAGGCTAGGAACAAGGCCAAATTCGCAATCTCCCGCGGATCTCCAAGCCTTCCATTTGGGGAGAGCATTTTGGCATATTCATGAATAACCTGCTCAGGCGCCTGTCCCCATATAGACGTTCTGAACGTTTCCGGACAAATGGAATTGACCGTAATATTGTAAGGTGCGTAATCAAGCGCTGCACTTTTAGTCATACCGACAACCCCATGCTTGGATGAAGTGTACAGACCCTTAGAGCTATTGCCAAGCTATTCGGGGAGCACTTCATTATCTGGATATTAGCAGAGCCAGCTTATCTTTCACAGCTCCAGTCCATTTGACCTTATCACATTCTTATACCAGTGAAAGCTTTTTTTGCGGCTGCGTTCAAGAGTGCCCTCACCCTCATTGTTTTTGTCCACATAAATGAATCCATATCTCTTTTTCATCTCACCCGTAGAGCAGCTTACAAGATCTATAGAACCCCATGGAAGGTAACCCATCAGATCTACTCCGTCTTCTATTGCTTCTTGCATCGCATGAATATGGCTTCTCAGGTAATCAATTCGATAGTCATCCACAATTTCGCCATGGGCATCCGGACGATCCTCAGCGCCAAGACCGTTCTCAACAATAAAAAGAGGCTTCTGATATCGATCATACAGCTGATTCAGCAAAATTCTCAATCCTACCGGATCAATTTGCCAGCCCCAATCACTTGTTTCCAAATAAGGGTTAGATCCACCCCAAGAGAAATTGCCAGTTAGCTGTTCTTCCGACTTGCTGGAAATAACAGTGGACATGTAATAGCTGAAAGATAAAAAATCAGCCGTATACTGTCGAATCAATTCTTCATCTCCAGGCAACGTATCGAGTTCAATATTATTCTCTTTAAAGAATCGTTTAATATATGAAGGATAGTAGCCTCTCATCATGACATCCGAGAAGAATAGCGTTTCTCTTTCCGATGTTACATTTTTCCATACGTCATCAGGATTGCATGTTTTCGGATAGGAGAGATTGGAAGCCATCATCATGCCGATCTTCGCATCCGGAATAATTTCATGACAAGCTTTCACGGCCAGACTGCTTGCAACAAACTGATGGTGCGCTGCCTGATAAACTTCATGCAAATATTGAGGATCATCATACTTAAGAAGCATGCCTCCGCCTAAATACGGCATGACTCGGACAACATTGATTTCATTGAATGTAACCCACAGTTTCACTTTGTCTTTATACCGTTGGAAGACCGTGCGGGCATATCTTTCGAATAATCCAACCAATTCCCGGTTTTTCCATCCACCATATTTCGTCAGCAGGTGCATAGGCATTTCATAATGGGATAAAGAAATGACAGGCTGAATCTGATGTTTGATCAATTCGTCAAATAGCCGATCATAAAATTCCAGCCCTTGCTCATTAGGCTCCAAATCGTCTCCATTGGGGAAAATTCTTGACCATGCGATGCTGGTACGCAACGCTTTAAAGCCCATCTCAGCGAACAATGCAACGTCTTCTTTATACCGATGATAGAAATCAATAGCTTCATGGCTCGGGTAGTATGCATCGTTGTTTAAGTCCGTGCTGATATTCATTAAGCGTTCATTTACATTGCCACAAACTAGCGTATCGGCAGTACTCATTCTTTTTCCGTCTTCCAAATAAGCACCTTCAATTTGGTGAGCGGAAAGTGCGCCGCCCCACAAAAACGTTTCAGGAAATTGAATGTTCAGCAGAATCGCCTCCTCATTTATTTAGTAGTCACTTATGGCAGCAAGTTAAATTCCACTTCCACGAAAGAATCAGAGGATGTACCAATCATGGCTATGAATTTACCTGGTTCCGCCTTATACTCCTTTTCAATAGTATAGAAACGAAGCAGTTCTTCATTAATGTTGAACGAAACGGTTGTGGTCTCTCCCGGCTCAATATTCACCTTTACGAAGCCCTTCAGTTCCTTAACAGGACGGACGACACTTCCCGTTACATCCCGGATATACAGTTGAACAATTTCATCTCCAGATAGTTCTCCTGTATTGGTTACATCAACGGATACTTGAATCGCATCACCAAAATTTAAAGACGGATGGCTTAAACACGCTTCTCCATACTTAAAGTCCGTATACGATAGACCATATCCGAACGGGAACAGCGGAGCATTTGGAGCATCCAAATACTTCGATACGAAACGTTCGGAATGCCCCGACACGCTCAAGGGTCTGCCAGTCGAAAATTCATTATAATAAACCGGAATTTGTCCTACCGAATGAGGGAAGCTCATACTGAGTTTGCCGCTGAAGTTCCGTTCGCCGTACAGTAACTCGGCTAGCGCGTTACCCGCTTCCGTTCCCGGATACCAGGCTTGGACAATTGCGGCAACTTTATCAACCAATCCGGTAAGCACAAGCGGCCTTCCTGTAAAGAGCAACAGCACAATCGGTTTACTCAAAAGGGATAATTCATCCAGCAGCGCAAGCTGATGGTCGGGTAGTGATAATTCTGTCCGGCTCGCACCTTCGCCGCTTTGGAACATATGCTCGCCAAGAGCCAGCACAATAACATCCGATTGCTCGGCTGCCTGTATCGCATCTCTCAGGTAATGTTCCTTATCTTCCGGGCTGGTATCCACACTAAGATACTTGGCCATGCCGCCTAAAACACTGTAATCTTCCAAAATGTCGCAGCCCTTGGCATGGAATAGACTTGCCTGTGCCGCTAGACGTTCCATACCTTCTTTTAATGTAACGACCGCCTCATAGTCTGCTTGGATTGCCCACATGCCGCACAACAGCTTTTCATCCGAGTAGGGACCGATAAGCGCCACCTTTTTATCCGACTGGATCGGGAGAACCGCATTATTGTTCTTAAGCAGCACTACGGATTGAGCAGCCGCTTCTCTGGCCATCTTTCTGTTACCATCCGATAATAGCGTCGCTTGTTCTCTTTGAACGCTTGCTCCCCGGTAAGGATCTTCAAACAGTCCAAGCTTGTTCTTTAGCCGCAAAATTCTTAAGGCTGCCTGATTAACCAAACCTTCGCTGATCCTTCCCGATTTCACCAAGTCAAACAGATTGTTAGCGAAGACACTCGTTTTCATGTCCATGTCAAGCCCGGCTTCAATTGCTAAACGGGCTGCATCCGACTCATCTTCCGCCACGCCATGAAGAATTAATTCTTGCGTCGCTGCATAGTCCGAAAGGACAATGCCTTGGAAGCCCCACTCTTCTCGAAGTATATCTTGAAGGAGCCACTTGTTGCCCGTTGCGGGCATGCCATCAACCGTATTGAACGAGGTCATAACCATCTCGCTGCCGCTGTCTACAGCGGCTTTGTACGCCGGGAGATAGTCTTGACGCAATCTTCTCTCAGACATATCGACGGTGTTATACTCTCTGCCTCCTTCTGGAGCACCATAAGCTGCAAAGTGCTTGACGCATGAGGCGATGCTTCTATTGCTGGCATCCAAACGTTCTCCCTGAAAACCCGTTACCATTGCGGAAGAAAATGCGGAGTTTAAGAAGGAGTCTTCCCCGGTAGATTCCATCACTCTGCCCCAGCGAGGATCGCGAACGAGATCAACCATCGGTGAGAACGTCCCCTGTACTCCGGAGGCCGATGTTTCGTCGGCCACAATTTCCATACATTCACGAACTAGGTCCGGATTCCATGTGCTTCCAAGCCCTAACGGGATTGGAAAAACGGTTTTATACCCGTGAATAATGTCCGCCAAAATTAATAGGGGGATACCCTTTTTGTTCTTTTTCAAATAATCACTTTGAATTTTCGTAACCTCTTCGGCACCAAATACATTATAGACGGCGCCAGCCATATCAACTACATCCTGGGAAATCCCGATTTTCTGCTTCGGTCCGATCGAACGCTCTTCCGAATCAAAGAACTCCCCGGTCAAAAGCACTAACTGGGCAATCTTTTCCTCCAAGGTCATGCTGTCAAGGAGGTTTAATAGTTGCTCATCCTTCATTCAACCACACCCTTGTTTGCATTTTTTTTATTATGCTGTCTCTTCTCGCAGCGCTTCAACGTCCATTTTTTTGAAGAATGGATACCAGCAAACCGTCCATATTACCACAAGTATCAATTGGAGCAGACCGAACAGCCAACTGCCTTGTACAATTCCCTGTACAATTATTGGTACGCCTTGCGGTACGCCGACTCCCGACATTCTCGGCAACAATCCTGATACGATCGCAAGATAACTAATCAATGCCGAAAAAACGGGCAGGAACACAGCAGGAATAAATGTTCGCACATTCATAACAAGCGGAGTACCAAAAATAAGCGGCTCTGTTATTCCAAAAACACCGGGAACGATAGACAGTCTTCCAAGCGTCTTGAAGCGTGAGCTTTTGGAGAATAATATCATACAGATGGCAAGACCAAGCGCGGTACCGCCTATAGTTGAAATAGTGTAGAAGGCCATCCCGATTACGTTAGGCAGCGGCTCTCCCGCATTAAAGGCGGCCAGGTTCTGCAAGTCGACGGCCATCCAGATTGGAGCCATTACCGACAATATAACCATCGGGCCGTGGATTCCAAAAAACCACAAGATTTGCCCAATGAATATCACGAGGAGCATCGTCCATATATTAGATGAAATACCCATCAAAGGAGTTTGAAGCACCGAATAGATCGCTTGATGTATGCTTCCATATGATGTATGCGAAAAAATGGTAGACAGCGCTGCGAAAAACACGCTGAGAATCAAGCCTGGAATAATGCCGGCAAAGCTAGAAGCTACGACCGGAGGTACTGAATCCGGCAATTTAATGGTCCAGCCCTTCCCCTTAATGAAGCTGTATACGAACCCCACAACCAGTCCCACAATAATGGCGGAAAACATACCGCTGCCGCCTAAGAAACCCATAGAGATCGAGTAATTTAAAGTTCCATATTCCGTTGGAGTAGCCGTATACGGTGTTATGATGAGAAAGGAAAACAACGAAATGATAGCTGATGGAATAGCATCTTGTTGCTTAAGTTTCGCATAGCCGTAAGCTATACCCGCTACAACATAAAGCGCCGTTACATTGATGGAGAACATAATCAGCAAATCCAGAACATTCATCATACCGCTGCTGACGTAAAAATCCTGCAATGCTTGGATTTGCAGTCCTTTCAGAATGGTAGCAAAGGATCCGACGATCGTAGCCGGGAACGCTGCCATCATCCCTGCCATAAGCGATTTCAAGACGATCGAATTTGCCATCGCCCCAAAAAACGAACTTATTTTCCCTGTGAATTCAGCATTAATTTTCATTCATCTCACCTGCTCTCTAGAGGATGCAAATATTATTTTCCTGCGAGCAAGTCTCGTGCTTGCTTTAATACCTTCTCGCCGTTCATCATGCCGTAGTCAATAGTGTTGATCACGTCAACCTTAATACCTTTGGGCTCATATTGGCTTTTCATTCGGCTCAGAGCATAGCCAATTTGAGGACCCAGTAGCAAAACATCTGTTTCATCTACATAACTATTGAATGCGCTTTCGGAAACGGCACGGATAGAGATCGTCTCCCCCTCTTTTTCAGCAGCTGCCTTGATCTTCTGGACCATAATACTCGTCGACATCCCTGCCGCACATACCAATGTAATGTTCATAATCATCCTCCTCATCTTTTATTTATAATCCCAATTAGTTTTGCGAAGCTTCAAACAGATCGACAATCGTTTCAGCCAGATCAATTACGGTGATAGCGTTCATCAAATGATCTTGTGCATGAATCAGCAATACGGTAACTTCATACTTATTTCCTGAAGCTTCTTGCTGAAGCAAAGAAGTTTGAATTTTATGTGCTTTCCTGGAGCTAGCTCTCGCTTCTACCAGAAATGTGCGCGCTCTGTCTACTTCCTTGGTCTTAGCCGCCTGGATCGCTTCCATAGCTTTACTCCGTGCTTCACCGGCATTGGCAATCAACATCATTTCCTTTTCAACATCTTGCATACCTTAACACCATCCTGTTACTTGATTTCTTCTTACAATGTAATATTAGCGCTATCCGGCAATAACCTGAATGCATATTTCTTTCCCTTATAGATCGAAAAGGTTGTGTCAATGAAATACCGCATCGTTTTCTGACAATTGCAATCAATCTTGTGATAATGGTTGCAGCAAATGATGCATGGAGGCATAATCATTTACATCCACTATTTTTTGGACCAACACCGTATCGCTGACAACTTTGACAAGCAGGTTGTACATCGAAGATAAATCTCCTGTCTTTCCACCTGCCGCAATGCTAAGCAAACATACGAACTGTACCGTTTTCCCATCCCATATTATCGGTTTACGCAAAGTGCAGATAGCCCAAACGGTCTCTTTCGTCTCTGGAATTAACGGGTGAGGAATTGCAATCAAATTGCCGTAAGCCGTTGACGACAAATGTTCCCGCTGCATGACTGAATTAAAGAATGATTCTCCAACCAGCCCCCTATTTTGCATTTGGGTACAGAGGAAACGAATAACCTCTTCACGAGTTTCAAAGTCTTCATGTAAGAACAACAGCTCGGGCTGGAGGTATGGCAACTTCGCCGAATGTATCAGGCCGGAAACAACCTGCTCGATCTTTCGCAATTCAGCATCACCCAGAAGTGTATCTACTAATATCACCGGAACATTGGATTTCATTTGAAGGGGGATTGTCGTAATGATAAAATCAATATCTTGCAGATTCTTTTCTTTCAATTGATATAATCCCATGGTTTCAACTATTGTTAAGCGAAAGCCGAAGTGAGCGCGCAATTTATGATAAAGAAGCTGAGAACTGCCCAAACCGGAGCCGCAAATAATAATGCATCTCTTAGGAGACGCGCTATCTCTGCTCCTCTCAATGGCGGCGCCTATATGGAGCGCAATATAACCGATTTCATTATCGCTCACATGAATGCCCAGCCGCTCGTTCAATATGGTGCTGGCCAACACTCCTGCATGGAAAGCCAAAGGGAGCCTCACTTTGATGGAATCCAGCATAGGGTTTCTTAAGTTCATACCGTAACGCATCCGGCTAATAGCAGGTTTTAAATGCGCGTATAAACTGCGGGTTAGTTCGTTATCGCCACTAATGGCGATTCCCAATTTCTCCTCTATCGTCTTTATAACATCAATTGTTGTCTGATAAGCATCAATATCTATATTAATCTCTTCTTCCAAATTGTTCGACGAGGAAACTTTGCTGCCTTCCAAGTGCATGGCGAGATAAATCCTCTCTTCAGTTGGAAATTCTATATTCATGAGATCTGCAAGATCGTTCATGATTTGCTCTGCCGTTTCAAAAACAGCTCTTTTTTTAATGCTTAACATTTCTTCTGATAAATGAGTAATCGGACAGTTTAACGCACAACGCTGGCAAGAAATCGCGATATGAATAACGAAATTTCCAAGTCCAACGTCAGATAATGCCAAATGGCTTTTCGAGGTATATTTTAGAACGATTTCTCTGATGGACTCCAATTCTTCATCTGGTATTGGAAAAGTGCTCATGTTCAAATATATCGAATGATTTGTGTCATGGGAGAAGAGAAACTCGGAAATCGCGAATCGAAACTTCATTTCATCGCCAATAAGCTTGATCCCGTAATACGGCTTAATATGAACTTGCAGTTGATACATATCCAGCAGCTTTCTTGCTTCCTTTAGGTCGTTTTGCAGCGTGGATTTGCTTAAATGCATCAACTCAGCCACGTCCTCAAGTTTTACATATTCTCCAACAGTCAGAAGAAAGCGAATCAGTTCTCTAATCCTCTGATCTGGCTTATAATATCCAGACTCTTCATCCGGATTCATCTCATATTGCTTGAACCATAAATGAAAAGCCTCTTCCTCTTGAATATTCAAAAGATAACCTTTCGAGTACATTGATGAAATTGACGCGCCGTTATGGTTCAACGCATGGTTCAACATGACTATATCGTTTTTGATCGTTCTATCCGTAACACCTGTTATAGCCGCCAATTGCTTTCCTGTTAATGGCTTCCTTGATTCGAGCAATGCCCGAAGAATCTGGCTGTGACGTGATGTTTGATTGTTCATCAGCATTTCCCCCTCAAGACCATAAGCTTATTATGTTCCCACTAGGAACCATTAAGCATACCTTAGCTAGCCAGTGAGACTATTGTCAATCTGATCGCGGATGGACTTGACATAATATATGTATTTGTAACTCCGCAGCTATACTGTCTGCGGTTTGGCCCGGGTGCTATTCGCCAGTACCCAAGACGAGAATTTCCCCACTGGTAAGCCTGCCACTCAGGCACTCCAAGCTTTTGCAAGTTTTGTACCTTTGTTTTCGGCTTCTTCCACTCTTTCCAGATGTACATCCGTAGCCGCCTTCGTAGCCATTCGCTTGCTGCGCGCTTCGTCCTGGGCGGTAGCCGTAGCCCCCCTCCGAGAAGAGCGGCTCAAACAACGGCTGCAACTGCTGGGCAATCGCCTGCTGGATTACCCGGTCTATGACCGTGGGTATGCCAAGCTTCCGGACTCCACTTCCATCTGGTTTGGGAATTTCCTTGCGCCGCACCGGGCTTGGCTTATATCGGCTGTCTCGGATACTTTGCAGAAGCTCTTCTCTATGTTCCTGCAGCCATGGCAGCGCATCTTCTACAGTCATTCCGTCAATTCCCGGCGCTCCATGGTTACGTTTGACCTGCTTGTAGGCTCTATTCAGATTGTCTCTGTCCAGAATCTGCTCTAACAGGTCTATTGCACCGCCTCCTTCTCTACATTCCCGAATGCCGACACTCCGCGCTCCCGCATACTCTTCGCGCTCCACGCTATCCCTTTGCGGGCAGCCCTTTCGGTATTCTGCTTTCATTGCGCCGACTCTCCTTCCTGTATGTACTCGAGACTTACGATTGTTCGGCCCTTCCCGGAAAAAAAATTCCGGTACTATGGCTTCTGCTGACTTCTCACAGCAAGCTTTACTCCGTCTTTCGGATTTTTTTCCTACCGTTTCTGTGAGATCTCCCCGGGTAAGAGCGATAACCTTCCCCTCATCCATCTGCCACATTTACATGATAGGATTCGGGCACTTTATGATGCAAGCTCGTCCGTCTTACCATGCCTTGTATGTGATTTCTGTTCGTCAGACCGAGGGTTTGCCTCCGGCTTCCTTCAGATTCCACCTCGCGATGGACACCCTTGCCTTTGGCTAACAGTTCCTACTGCCAAGCCTGTAGCGGACTTTCACCGCCGAGTTATCGCCCATGCCGGGCGCACAACGAACAGAAGTCCATTAGAGTATGACTCTAATGGACTTCTGTTCATCTCATCCCCTAAACGAATCTGGCAGCTACTTTGCCGGTGATCTTTCCTTCTTTTAATTTTTTCAAATAGGCGGGGATTTCCTCCATGGATATGGTTGTGATTTGCGGAGGTACAATCTTGTTTTCTGCAATTAATTGACCAAAATGATCTCCAATTCTCGCCAGATTGGATTGTGCATTAAAATCACCGTGTGTATGCAAAGCACCCAGCGCTATCTCATGTATAGACATCCCTTTGTCATAAAAATGGATTCGGCTAAAATCAGGGAATCCTGCCGTTACAACCATTTCGCCGCCGAAGGCAAGAATATCCAGATCTTTAGTCGCACTATCCGAACTTATCGTATTTAAAACGTAATCAACACCTCGGCCATTCGTCATTGTCGAGATTTCGTCATATACCTTTTCTTGAGTATAATGAATCGCCTCATCCGCCCCAAGAAAGCGTACATAGTCGATGTCTTTTCCTAAGCAGGTAGTAATCACTTTCAATCCGCATAGCTTCGCTAATTGAATGGCATATCCCCCTACACCGCCTGCACCGCCATGAATCAATATGGTACCACCCAACTGCGGATTCAGCTTCTGCATGATCGCTTGATACGCCGTAAACCCTGCCGCCGGTATTATCGCTGCCAAATCAAAGGGGACTTCATCCGGCAGTTTGCTCGCAGTGTGGGCTGTAGTCACAGAGTATTCCGCAAATCCGCCATCGAGATTATTAATGCTGCGTAGATAGTACACACGGTCTCCAATTTTATAATTGCTCACGCCGCTACCAACGGCATCTACCGTTCCCGCAATTTCTAATCCCAGAACGCGTTTCTTCTCGGACTCCAGCCCCGCATATTCGTCCACCTGGTAATCCGAAGGATTCAAGCCGGCTGCATAGACCTTCACTCTGATTTCATTATCGTTTGGTTCTGGGACCTCCCTGTTCGTAACAACGGTCAGGCTGTCCAGCTTGCCCGGTTCTTCAAGAATAAGTGCTTTCATAAGAATTCCCCTCCCAAAATTAATTGACAATATTCTATAAATAACATACATTTGAGTTGTCGTTACAATTGTAACGTCATATCAAACAGGATCAATGTATGTTACAACAGACTAAACAGAGCACGGGGGATTGTAATGTCTATGAAAGAAGTTACGGAATTTCAACGTTTGGAAGGGCTCCGGTTGTCTAATGAAGAATCCAATCGAATTACTAGATCAAGTATTGAATCTGCCTTGGTACTGTTAATGAAGGACCATGCTTTTGAAGATATAACGATTACAGGTATTGTTAAACGAGCCGGGGTATCCCGCACCGCTTACTACCGAAATTACAATTCTAAAGAAGATATTCTGCAGAGTACGATGAAGGAGATTGTAGATACAATTGTTACTGCGATGAATCTGCATTATCCAATTAAAAACTCCTTTGAATATTGGCTTGCTTTATTTCAAACTTTAGAACAACATATAGACTGCTTACGCATTATCCTGAAAGTTAACTTGGCTGATGCTATTCTTAACGAAATGCAAAGCGCACAGATGAATGCATCAACAGAGAAATCCTTACTTTCCAAATACGCTGATTGCTTTTGGAGCGGTGCTGTCTACAGTGTAGCTGCTAATTGGATTAGAAGCGGTGCAAAGCAATCCGCCGCCGAAATGGCAACGCTCTGCTATAAAATTATAGAAGCAGTAGATAGTAATTATTGTGATTCAGCATCAAATCTGCAACAAAGAAAATAAAACAACTGCTAATATAGCGGTTGTTTTATCGCCTTGGTAGCGTCAAGAAGTTTGTGTAAGAGAGCAGAAAGTAGCTTCTCGGGTGTTCGTTAGTGGGTGTAACTTCCACTGGAGTTAGTGAGAATGCGTTCCCCCCTCCGGACAATTAGGTTGCTTTTGAACTTCCTCAACTAACAACCAATTCAGATCAAAAGCATACTTAATTCTTAACGCAATTAAAGTATCAGCAGAGGGCTTGCTGCTCCCTTTTTCTATTTCACTAAGATTACCTTGTGATATTCCAAGAGCTGTTGAAAATTCAACTTGGCTTAAATTATGTAATTTTTAAAAGCACACTTATTTTACGTTCATCTTCAAAATTTTAAAGCTAATATATAAATAAAATGGCAACAAATCCTTATATTACAAAGGTTTTTTCGTCTTATTCGGTCTCTTTAACAGCGCAGTGTTCATGCTCATGATCTATACAT
>RCUF01000212.1_pt1 | contig 26619 bp, 17 predicted proteins | sample 2166311 | NCBI WGS metagenome assembly RCUF01 (sample SAMN09932608, study PRJNA488358) | compost metagenome | feature: garden; material: soil; isolation source: compost soil in 4-hydroxybenzonitrile-enriched culture | place: Germany: Experimental Botanical Garden Goettingen | collected 2016-01-27
GTCAGCAATCTGCGGGAGTAGGCGGGGAGATTCAGTTGACGGACGCATTGTCCAAGCTGGGAGAAAAGAATCCGATCCTGGCTTACGAGTTTGACGGGAATCGCCATGATGTTGGCGAGAAATTGGGATTCATTGAAACTACTATTCATTATGCTCTGCAGCATAACGAAATCAAGGATGAAGTATTGGCTTATATGAGACAGGTTATTGAAAAGATTGATCAACAAAAATAGACATCTCACCCAACCTCACTTTATTAAAATAAGAAAGAGACTACCGGATGATATAACATCATCTGATAGTCTCTTTTTTTCTACTATTTCTCCGATTTTAACTGAGCAATTTGCTCTTTTTCCGTCGGATCAGCTTTTATTAGCTTATCGTACAATGCTTTGTCATCCTGTCCCTGTTGCTGCAGAGCGATAATATAATAGCGAGCAACCTCACGATTTGTAGCGTCGCTCAGGTCGTCTTTCAAGCCGTTTTTGAGGATGCTTGCAGCCTCAGCAGGCTTACCTAACATGAACTCAATTTTTCCAGTACTGAGCGCAATACCTGGAGTTACTTCAAAAGTACGTGTCAACTCAATTTCAGGTGGAACCGTCTTAATATGAGCTACCCCATCCAGAACCTTCTGATAAGCAGCGAGACCTGCTTGGAAATATTTCTGTTCCTTGGCTGTGTCCTTCTGCTTATGTGCCTTATTACCAATAGTGTAAGCTTGGGTAATCAACATATTGTACCAGTCATTGTCCCAGACAAAGTTGGAAATGTTATTTTCCAAAATGCTGAAGGCTTGCTCATGTTCACCTTTTGCTTTTAAAAGGTTAACTTTGGAGTTATACATGATTTTATTATACGGTTCTGCCCTCAGGCCCGTATTAAGTACCTCTATTGCAGCGTTATAAAATTCCTCTTTTTTCGTTTGATCATACACATTCTTGTACAGTGCAGCCAATCTTATAACCGAATCTGGGTGCGTAGGACGAAGTTCAAGATCCTTATTAATGGCACTTTGGATTTCCTCAAAAGATGAGCTGACCGCCATGATCTGTTTGGCAGATGTGGCAGCATTGGCCGATTGCACAAAGCGGAGACCTGCAAAAAGCACCACAATGCTTAGAATGCCGATGACTGCACTATACATGATTCGGAATCCGGAAGCACTCATGGACAGGCGTTTAAGCGGCTTGCTGTCCATAGCAGCGGCCATACCACCGAGACTCACAAATACCAGTATGCCCATGAACACGTAACTCAGATTAAAGTCTAGCAAGCTATGAAGTAAGATTGAGAGTGCCAAAATGAGATACAGGAAGTGAGAATCCCGTTCTTCATCATCTTGTCTCATATAGCTACGGATATATTTATAGAAAATATATAAGATAAATGACATGAAAATTACGAAGCCGAGAATACCAACTTCAACTAGATACTGCATGAAGAAATTATGGGCCTGACGGCTTGTGTAAGGATAATCTTGGTATTTCTCGTATAAAGTAGCCCAGCCGCCGCCGCCGGTGCCAATAACAGGATGATCTTTAATCAATTTGGCAGCATCCTGATAGAATACAAGTCGTTCCAGTACACTATGCTGCCGGAAATTGATATTTTCAAACCGGACCTGGACGTTTTCTGGTAGTACGCTGCGCAGGCCAGTTCCAATAAACAGAAAAGCCATCAAGCCAATCACCACAACAGATCCGACAGGTAGCCACAGGTTGGATAACTTGCGGGAGGCCCATCCTTTGAGGGCATTTTCCAGCTTTGGTGCCAGATAACGTTCAACAAGCCACAGTACGACAGCTACAGCCAGGGAGACCCCAATAAGTAACCCCCAAGCCTTCGCAGCCTCTCCGCCGTTGTAGGTCTTGTTGAGTTGTAAACCCATATTTGTAATTGGCGCCAAGATAGATATTGACGCTACACCAGCAATGGCACAATGCAAAATCCATATAATCTGACGTGCTGGTTTAAAGAAGAGCAAGAGCAGTACGAAAACGACTGGTAACATAACCAGACCGCCCCGTGACAAGGTCAGGAATAACGAGACCAGAATAGGTACCAACATGAAGCCGTGAATAGCCTTGCCATACCATAGTTTTGATTTCATCAGACAGAAAACGGCAGCGAATAGAAAAGCCATTAGAAAGGCCGCATATGTATTCGCATATTGAAACACTGATGTCAGCCGGAGACCATTTGTATCTGTCATAACTGCATTGGTATATCGATACTGGTACACATATTGGGTAAACCAGCCTACCATCTTGCCAGCAAGTACCCACTGTCCAAACCAGTTAATAAAGCCAAAGCCTACAATGACATAAGCAACAGTCATAATCAGGTTGTGAATAATCTTATTGCCTAAGCGATCTTGTAGTAGATAGATTGAGATGATAAACAGGGCGGCATATATGCACTGTACCACCACCATATTCATGGCCAGGTAATGTGAAGCTGCTGAAGTCAGTGAAAGCACATAAGTCAGGGGAAGCAGCAGCACTAATACAGCCAGCCAATCCCTTTGCTCTTCCAGCTTGAATTTTTTATAATAGGTTAGGATTCCTAAAATCAGTAAAATCGTGCTGATGATCAAAGCCCAATAAAGGGGTTTCTCAAAATCAAGCATTTGCCCATTAAAGAGTGCAGCCTGGAAGGGGGCCCAAGCTAAGAACAGAATAATGCCAACAATTAACACCCAAAATATAGCCGGCCTTTTATCGTCACGGGTCGACGTTTGGGCTTGTTTCCCGTATACTGGATTCGACAAGGTTTACAATCTCCTTTGTTTTTATATTCATTTGTATATTAACATATATTCGACCACATAGAAAAAGTCCTTACATGGTTTAAAACACTTGCTTATGAGATAACAAAGGAGGCTTAAAAACTAGAAGAACTATTTTATATGATAGAGTCTATAAAAATGCTGGATTATTATAATTAGGAGACTTTTGGATGAATGAAAATAAATTAAACTTAATGAAAGTTTGTATCTCATCTATAATATTGTATATCTTCATTGTTCTCGCATTTTATGGGCTAGTTGGCGAACAATTGAGATATAGATCTACTGGCTCAAGTATAGAAATGACCGCTGAGAACACACCTATTGGAGAAATTCTGAAAGGCGATGTCATTAAGCAGAACTTTACGATTACTGGAAATGCTATAGATGGCATATCTTTAAAATTTGCAACTTATGACCGAGAAAATACTGGAACTGTTAAAGTTCAGTTGGTTAGTGAAGACAGTCAAAAAGTATTATTTCAACAGATTTTAGATGCTGCTACGATAAAAGACAACTCAAAACTCGCTTTAAATATTAGCGAGCCCATAGAAAATTTGTCATATAAAAAATTAAGTATAAAGATCACCTCTGATACAGGGACTAAAGGGAATTCTGTAACTTTATGGTATAATAATTTCGAAAACAGAAAAGACCAGCAATTATATGTTAATGGTCAACAAAAGAAAGGGATTTTATCTTTTTCTGTATCTGAAAAGAATGTAGTACCGTTTAGGAGTAAATACTTTACTGTCATGGGTGCTATAGGATTAGTACTTGTTCTCTATGCAATTAATCTTATTGCTAGGCAACGTAAGGGCAAGCATAGCTTTGGTTTAAACATTTTTAGGTCTTTCGTGAAATATAACTTTTTACTTCGTCAATTAGTTTCTAGAGATTTTAAAACAAAATATAAACGTTCGGTTCTAGGAGTATTATGGAGCTTTATAAATCCAGTTTTAACAATGATTGTTCAATATGTAGTGTTCTCTACATTATTTAAATCAGATATTCCTAATTTTCCAGTCTATCTTTTGACTGGTATTGTGCTTTTTAATTTTTTCTCTGAGGCAACTGACATGGGGTTGATGTCTATTGTTGGTAACTCATCCCTAATTACTAAAGTATATATCCCTAAATATATTTTTCCAGTATCAAGAGTTCTATCCTCAGGCATTAATTTGTTGATTTCGCTGATTCCACTTTTAGTAGTTCTATTTATAACGAAAACGCACATTACACCATCCATACTATTATTGCTTTTTAGCCTTAGTTGTACAGTTATTTTTTGCATAGGTATGAGCTTTCTTTTATCTTCTGCGATGGTGTTCTTTAGAGACATACGTTTCTTGTGGAATGTCCTTATCATGCTCTGGATGTATTCCACGCCTATTTTTTACCCTGAGAGTATTATTCCAGAACAATTTTTGGGGATTTTTAAATTGAATCCACTCTATCATTTTATTAGGTTTAGCAGAACTGTTATTTTAGAGGGAGTTTCTCCAGAACCACAAGCATATATCTTTTGTCTAATCGCTGCTTTTGTTCCATTATTTGTTGGTGTTATTATTTTCAAAAAAACTCAAAATAAGTTTGTTTTGAATTTATAAGGAGAAGTTATGATAAAAGCGCAAAATGTTTCGATGATGTTTAAGATAAACCATGACTATATTAAGAGTATAAAAGAGCATGCAGTTGCTCTTTTAAAGGGGAAAATCAAGTATGAAGAATTTTGGGCTTTAAGAGAAGTCAGCCTTGAAATTGAAAAAGGTGAGGTTATGGGGATTATTGGTAGGAATGGTGCGGGTAAAAGTACTTTGTTAAAGGTGATATCAGGTATTCTGAAACCTACACATGGAAGTGTAACTATAGAAGGTACTATTGTTCCAATGCTGGAGCTCGGTTCTGGTTTTGATCCTGATCTAACTGGTCGTGAAAATGTTTTTTTAAATGGTTCTATTTTGGGTTACTCAGAGTCGTTTTTAAAATCAAAATTCGAAGAAATCTTGGACTTTAGTGAGTTAGAAAGATTTATTGATGTCCCTATACGAAACTATTCATCGGGGATGCAAATGAGATTAGCTTTCTCTATTGCTGCTCTTGTCAATCCTGAAATTCTTATTGTGGATGAGATACTGGCGGTTGGAGATGAGAACTTTCAAGCTAAGAGTAAAGCAAGAATGCTCGAATTAATGAGTGGGGGAACAACTGTGTTATTTGTTTCGCATAGTTTAGAGCAAATACGCGAAATGTGTGACCGTGTTATTTGGTTAGACGGAGGTAAGGTGGAAATGATCGGTGAGGCTAAGAGTGTATGCGATGCCTATAAAATATAATTAGGAGAATACATGATGAATTCAATTTATAACGGGTATTTTTTCAATGATTTCTATGCGGAAAATGGCGGTGGAAATTATACAGATCGTGAACGTTGGCAGCCTTTTTTTGCAAGAATTGCAGATGAAATTGTTAGAAGATTCGACCCTAAGACAGTACTGGATGCAGGCTGTGCAATGGGTTATTTAGTAGAAGCTTTACGGAAAAGAGGAGTTGAGGCTTATGGCTTTGATATTTCTCAGTATGCCATAAGTAATGTTCACGATGATATAAAACCTTATTGCATCGTGCACTCTATAGAAGAACCACTACCAAGTAGTTTCCCTCAGAAATTTGATTTAGTAGTCACCTTGGAAGTTTTGGAGCATTTGTCTCCTGATTTAGGGGAGAAGGCCATTGAAAATTTGTGTGAATATACAGATATGATAATATTTTCCTCTACTCCAGATGATATTGAGGATCGAACTCATGTCAATGTACAATTAGGAGAATACTGGAGTAAAAAATTTGCGGAGAATGGGTTCTTTCGCAATCTTGTTCAACCAATGGATTTCATTTGTTCGTGGGCTATGATTTTTGAAAGAAAAAAGAATAGCATCCCCGATTTAATATTTAATTATGAAATGAATATGAGAATCAATGAAATTCAATATGATGAAAAAAATAAATCTCTCACTAGCAAAGTATTTTTTGATACTGGAAAAGGATTTAATGAAGAAGAAAGTGTTGAATTAATAGGAAGCTTAGTTCATAACGAGATTCGACAGAAGATTGTTCTACCTCAAAATACTAGAGCAGTTCGCTTTGACCCAGTGGAAAATAAAGCTTGTATTTTAAAGGACATAAATGTTATTTCATCAGAAGGAGTTCTAGAGTTTCATCCAATTAATGGTGTGATTGTTGAGGATTACGTTGTCTTTGACAACTTTGACCCGCAGATAAATGTTATATTACTTAAAGATTCAACAAAGTGGATTGAAGTTAAGGCTGCTATTTTAGTATATGAAGAAATTGAGAATTTTACTTTGCTTTCTAAGTTAAAGGAAATTCCTTTGATAAAAAAAGAATTGCTAAATAAAGAAAGATTGCTGAATGAAATCTCAATACGCAGTGCAGAAGAATTAAAGGAGACTGTTTTACAAAAAGACAAAGAACTAAAGGAGACTCTTTTACAAAAAGACAAAGAACTAAAAGAGGTAAGTGAAGCTAAAGATGAAAAAATATCAGGACTTACAGAGAAAAACGAAAAATTTGAAAAAAAATACAATGATTATCATCAACTTATAAGCAGTCAAATTGATGACTTAAATAATGAACTGTTACAGGTTCGGTCTGCCTATGATAATGTACAAGCCGCATATAATAGTATTAATACCGCCTTTTTTTGGAAAATGACTAAACCATTACGACTAGTTTTGGACTTATTCAAAAAAAAAACTAAAAAATTAACTGAAACTGATACAAGAAATGCTATTGAATTATTTGAATTTGAAAATAATATCTTAACTATTAAAGGTTGGGTATTCTCAGAAAACGATAAGATTGATGATATGTTTTTGAAAATTATTCATGGAAAAAAAGAATATCGGCTAGAATTGATAAGTGGATTAGAAAGGAAGGACGTCGAAGAAGTTTATAACATAGAGCGTGCTCGTTACTCTGGTTTTAATTCGAACGTTTCTATTGATAATTTTTCTTCTTTTAAGGTGTATTTAGAGTTTACTTTAGATGGGACTAAAAAACATATATTCATTGGGAAAGTGCAATCTAATATATTTGAATATTTGTCCTTTATTAAGAAACGGCTTAACAAACAAAATGTCCATAAACTATTAAATTATTTACGAAGTGGAAGATTTGATTTAATTATCTCTGCAATAAAACGACCAAGAATCAGTGCGGTTACTAGTACAAATGTTCCATCTATTAATTTGCCTGATTGGTTGGAGAATAATACTGTGAATTCTCTCGATTTTTCTGCCGAAATATATCAGCATACAATTGATTTAATTGTTCCTGTATATAATGGGTTCACTTATTTTGATACTCTTTTTCAAACTATAAAAAAAACTCAGATGAAATATCGTTTAATTATTATAAATGATGACAGTACAGATATACGAGTTAGTGAATATTTGAGCATTTTGGCTGATCAGGATCCACGAATTATCTTTATAGAAAATCTGACTAATCTGGGTTTTGTTAAAACAGTGAATAAGGGGTTAAGTTTAACTGAAAACCATGTTGTATTACTTAACACAGATATTGAACTGCCTGAATTTTGGCTTGAGAGACTAATGACTCCAATTATTCTTGGAGACAAAATAGCGACTACAACACCTTTCACAAATAGCGGGACTTTGTGTAGTTTTCCTCTAATAGGGAAAGATAACGGTTTGTTTGAAAATATGGATTGTGATGATATTGATAAGGAATTTAGATTAATTAAACCGGTTTATCATACATTGCCAACGGGTGTTGGTTTTTGCATGGGGATAAATAAAAATGCTCTTGGTGATATTGGGAATTTAGATGCTGAAACTTTTTCCAAAGGTTATGGTGAGGAAAATGACTGGTGTCAAAGAGCTATAAAAAATGGCTATAGAAATGTTATAGTAGATAATCTTTTTGTTTATCACAAACATGGTGGAAGTTTCCCGAGTGAAGAGAAACAAAGATTAATAGAAGAAAATGCAAAACTTTTATCAAAGAAACATCCGAATTATAATGCAGATGTAGCGGCATTTTTTGAGTTAGACCCTCTTAGAAGCACACGAGATTTTTTAATAATGAAGCTATCTGCAACTCTGGATAATAAAAAACCACTGGTGTTTTTAGACCATAACATAGGTGGCGGTGCTTCTGCATATTTAGAAAATTTAAAAAAGGAAAAAAATAACAACGATGAAAAAATAATAGTAATAAAATATGATGTAGATAGTAACTTCTTTTTAATGTTATTTAACTATAAACAAATCAATATAAGTTACAGGTTTTCAAAATTCTCTGAACTTGAACAAATTCTTGATGCTATAGGAGTTGAAGCGATATACATTAATGAACTGGTCACGTATCCTGACTTATATCAAACGTTAGAACAAATAAGTACATTTAAAAGACGTTTTGGCTCGAAATTAATTATGCTTCTACATGATTATTTTTCTATTTGCCCTACTGTTAATTTACTAGATGTTAGAGGTTGTTTTTGTGATATACCTGAATCAAGTAAATGTGAGCGCTGCGCATTAAGTAATCCATATAATAATTATTTACAGTATGAGACTATGAGTAAATGGCGTATTGCATGGGGGAGCATTTTACAAGATTGTGATGAGATAATAGCGTTCTCTAATAGCTCTGCTGAGCTTTTACAAAGAACTTATGGGGATTTAAATAGTTTATCTATTATACCTCATCAAGTTAAGTACATGCCTAAGATTAGCAAGAGTAGTCGAACCTCTACTACGCTAAACATTGGTCTAATAGGTGTTTTAAACTTTCATAAAGGTATCGATATTGTTCGCAAAATGTTGAATTTAATAGAGGTTCAAGGACTTGATGTTCGGATTACATTGATCGGTTCTTCTGAGGGGGAAATTCAACATTCTAAATTTACTGAAACGGGAAAGTACTATCCTGAATCTTTGCCTCGATTAGTGTTACAAAATAAAATAGATTTATTTTTCATTTCTTCCATCTGGCCTGAAACGTTTTCATATACATCAGAAGAAGTTATGAAAATGGGGTTACCGATTGCAGTGTTTGATTTGGGGGCTCCGGCTGAGAGAGCAAAGAGGTATGAAAAGGGCTTGGTAATAAGTGAGGTGAACGCACAAGTAGCACTTGATGAAATATTGGAATTTTCTGATAAAGTTGTTCCTCTTATGCAGGATTCGCTTGAGCAGAAAAGAGTGCTCTTTGTTGCTGAATACCTTTCTTTTTCATCACGTTATCGAGTTGAGCACTTTATAGAACAGTTGATTATCCAAGGTGTCGAATCGGATTTTATTGAAACAAAGGACATTGATCTGTATGATATTAAATCCTACAATGCAATAGTTCTTTATAGATGTACCCTTACTCCAACTCTTTCTAAAATGATTAAAGATGCGAAAAACTCATCTATAAAGGTATTCTATGACATTGATGATTATATTTTTAGTTTTGAGAATATTAAAGATTTGGAGTTTTTATCCGGAGATGACTATTCCGATTTCGAAAATTATTCTAAAAAGATATTTAACTGCATGAATATGTGTGATGGTTTCTTTACTTCTACAAATAACATGGCAAAAGCTATTGAAGAATCATTCCAAGACAAGCCGGTGTTTATAAATCGAAATGTTGCCAGTATGGAAATGGTGGCAATCTCCGCAAAAGCTAAGAATATAAAAATGAAAAATAAAAATGAAATTTCTATTGGTTATTTTAGTGGGTCTAAAACACATGATGGAGATTTCGAAGTTATCAGTGAAGTTGTAATAAACGTCCTGGAGAAATACGATAACGTATTTCTGAGAATAGGGGGCTGTTTACAACTCAATCAGAGATTTGAAAAATATAAAGATAGAATTACTCACTTTGATTTTGTTGATTGGAGAAAGCTCCCTGAGCTTGTTGCTTCTGTAGATATTAATTTAATGCCATTGGAAGATACCTTCTTTCATGCGTGCAAGTCGGAAAATAAGTGGATGGAAGCAGCCTTAGTGAATGTTCCCACTGTAGCAAGTAGAAATAGCGAGCTAAAGCTTATAATTGAAAATGAAGTTACTGGGTATCTCTGTTCTGATGAAAGGGAATGGCAAGAAGCTTTGACTTCTTTGATTGAGAGCGAGAAACTTCGATTCCTTGTTGGGCGAAATGCTAATGAAAAAGTATTAAGTGATCATGTGACACTTAATACCGGAAATAACGCTGTTGAAGAGTTATTTGAAGGGGTGAGAGTTCAATAATTTTTTTATAATAAAAATAGATGAATTGTAGTGGCCGTGACCTCCACGTTGTCTATAAAATAACAATTTTGCTCCTAAATATGGTCATTAATTTTTGAATAATTTATAAAAATCTATATAAAAGTAATTCAGTACGTATTTATAGCGAGTAAAAAGCTGATTTAGTCAATGGAGACAGGATCAGCTTTTTACTTATGGAGTCCGAGGAGATATGTTATTAAACAAGTCTTTAACAGAACGTTAGCTAAGGGAAATATAATTGCTAGGTTTAGGAGTGGATTGGATACATTCTTCTGCGATGTATGTTCAAGCTACAAAATAAAGTTAATTCGTGGTAAATCAAAAAGTATGAAGCAACGATACCAAGATGATCTAGTGGGAAAGGATTAAAGACGTGGTGCCACCAGAATGAAAAAAATAAGAAGGTCAAACTGGAACGGACAATCGTGTGATGCTCAAAGCGATGTTGTGGGTCGCCCGGACTGGAGCGACATGGCGCGACATGACAGGCTATTATCCTTCTTGGTCCTCGGTGAACACCCGGTTCCGCCACTGGAAAACCGTTGGAATTTGGAATCGGATTTTGGAGCTTATTTCGATTGAACCTGACTTCGAAAGTGTGATGATTGATGTGACCATTGTTTGCGTTCATCAGCATGGACTGGGGCAAAAGGGCGTAGTATATCCAGGTCATAGGAAGGCCCCGAGGCAGACCAACCACTTTTAGGCAACTCGTTACGTTTAGAGTTGACAGCTGGACAACGGCATGACTCCGTGATGGGTTATGAAATGCTGAAGTCCATGGATTTAACCAAAAACAAGTTCTGGCTGACCTGCATATGACACGAACCGTATTCTCCAACTCTTGAAAGAGCAAGAGGTGACTCCAGTGATTGCCAGCAAAAAAACCATCGAGTATAGCGGAAATGGGACAAAGAAAACTATAAAGAGTGGAATTTAGTGGAGTGCTTTTTCAACAAAACCAATTACTACCGTTGACTAGCGACTCGCCTTGATAAATTGACATGTACCTTCAAGTCTTTTTTGACGTTTGCGTCGATTATGATCTGGCTTGCTTAGGTTTGAATACACGCCCTAGCGTACACTTTAATTTATCGTAGCGAGTCGCTAGACGACGATAACTTTTCACTTTGTTGAAGAACATTCAACTAAATAACGTTCTCTATAGACAACTCGATCGTAATATTGAATCTTTCGACGATTTGTCCTACTTGGAATTACCGAGATAGCCTGTTTTTCATCTAGATGCGCTCGGATTGCATTGGTATCATACGCTCGATCGGCCAATACTTGCTTCATCGTTAATTTCATGGCTTGCAGAAGCTTATAGCCCTGAACGGAGTCATGAGCTTCACCACCCGTTAATTCGAAACGAAGTGGATTTCCTAACGCATCAACTATTGCATGGATTTTGGTGCTCAGTCCACCACGGGAACGTCGGATCGCTTGCTGGCTTCGCCCCTTTTGCGCCCGATCCATGCTGGTGAACGCGCACAATCGTGGCATCAATCATGACACTTTCCTCGTCAACATCCAGAGAGACATGCTTCAGCACTCCATCCCAAATCCCCGATTTCTACCAGCGCCGAAAGCGGGTGTAGACGGATTTTTAATGGGGAAAGTGGATCGGTAGATCGCGCCATGGGGCGCCTGAACGTGCAACCCAAAGCATCGCATTTAACATAATTCTTTTGTCCAATGCGGGACGCCCTCCTTGTGGTTTTCGTTCAGGTGGAAATAAATCTTGGACTCTCTGCCATCGTGTCTCTTTTATTTCGTATCGCATATTCATCTAATATATTTAAACTATGTATTACCATTTAAACAGTTTGAAGACGCGCCCTAGTTTAGTGGTGACAAACTAGCCTATTTTATTTATAACGAGTAGCAAAGAGGCATTTAAGTTTGCGATATCGATTCAAACTAGCTATTTACTCTATGTTTTGGAGGATTTTGTGATGAGGAGTTTAGAAAAGCTATTTTTAAGTAAAACGCAACACATTTTCTTGGGTATATCTATAATAATAGGGTTGGCTTGGTTGTTTATTCTTCCACCTTTTCAAGCACCAGATGAAAATTCACATTTCTATAGAGCGTATGGTGTAACCGAGGGGACAATAATGTGCAAAAATTATAAAGGAAGTAATGCTGGTTCTTTTTTGCCGTCAAATTTATTGGAATTCACCAATACACTAAAAAGTAATCAAATTAGATTTAATTACGATGTTAAACAAAATCCACGGGATGTGTATGATTCGTACGATTTGTTTCCCAACAAAAATAGTTCTTTTCAAGAATACGTGAATTCTTGCGTATACAGTCCTGTTCCGTATATTCCACAGACTTTAGGAATCTTAATTGGAAAGTTACTAGGTGGGCCTTGGATCGTGCTATTCTATCTAGGCAGATTATTCAATTTCGTCTTTTTTGTTGCAATAACTTATCATGCAATTAAGATAATACCAAAATTAAAAGTACTGCTTATGCTTCTAGCCCTAATGCCAATGACTTTGCATCAAAGTGTATCTTTAAGTCCGGATGCTATTACTATAGCTGTATCTTTTATTTTTATGGCATATATTATGAAGATTAAATATTCTTATAACGAAATTATAAGAGGGAAAGATTTATCTATACTAATTACTCTTGCGTGCATCATTGGCGTATCTAAAATAACATATTTTCCTTTAGCACTACTAGTATTACTTATTCCACGCGATAAATATAGTACGTGGAGGAGGTATTTTCTATTCAATTCTTCTGTAATATTAGGAAGCTTTGCTTTTAGCGTAATATGGGTTGGATTTACGAGGATGGTCAAGATGAATTTTCCTGTTGAGCCAGTTAATCAAATAAATAATATAATAGCAGATCCTTTATCTTTTATAAAACTGTTATCCTTAAGTACTTTTAGAAACGATACTCTTTATAGTCAGTTTTTTGGGGTTTTTGGGTGGCTGGATACTCCCTTGCCGCTGATTTTGACGATTTTTTATTTCGTTGTTCTTTTTGTAGTAGCCATCCAAGAAGGCGATTTTAAAAAGGATATAACTATAAAGTCAGAGATTTTTAATTTCATAGTATCTTTTTCACCATTATTTATAGGGAATATTTTAATTGGGCTCTCGTTGTATCTTAATTGGCCACAGCCTACTAATCAAATAATACATGGAGTTCAAGGTAGATATTATATTCCTTTAGCCTTATCATTTTTTTACTCAATGCATTTATTGTTTCCTGTTATATATAGATTAAGAAAGTTAGTTTTAATTATATTTATAATGTCAATATTATTAATATCAAGCTATTTTTTAACAGTCAGATATTATTATTTTGGTCCCAAATATAACCTTCTAGTACCTTTTAATAATAATTATATAGCAGGTGGCATTCAAAAAGATACGAAAGTTAATCAATCTTTTATAAGTAATAAAGATTCATTAAAGGGAGTCAGTATATTTATTTCAACGTTTGGTCAGAAAATAATTACGGATTATGAATTTATATTATATGATCAAAACACACAAAAAATTATTAGGAAAAGTAAAATTAATACGGTTGGGTTGTTGGATAATAGGTTCTATAACGTGTATTTTGACAAAGTTATTGATGCTAAAGGCAAAGAATACTCTTTTACAATAATACCTTTGTCTGATAAGGTACTGACTCCTATCACGTTACAATTAAGCGAGCCAGGTATATATAGTGAAGGAGATCTTTTTATTAATAATAATTTAAGAGCTGAAGATTTAGTATTTAGACTCATATATTAAAATTTACCTTCAAATTTTATATTATTTGGAAAATGGCCCGGTGCTTTTTGAAGAATGAATAGACGAAAAATTTGTGCAAAGGAAAGTGTGGTATGCCTGGGCCACGTGGTCTGGGCAGCGTTAAGCATTCATTGGAGCAGGATACAGACTATTAAAGCAGATTACAGTTATCCATAGACCGCATTTTCTGTTGTACCAAACAACGCAGGAATATTAAGATGCTGTTTAATCCGGCGGGAAACCTATCAATCTGCCACCGAGCCTTGTACATTGTGCTATTGGTCCAGCTGACTTGTATCTAAGTCCATAACAACTTAGTTTTTTCTATCTTTAAAGTCCCGAAAAATCACAACACGGTGGCGTTACTCTGAGGTGTGCCCTAGCAGGTAGATGGTATCTCAAATAACTGGGGGAATCTAACATATTTTGGTGACGTAGAGTGTGATGCTTTTTTCAAGTATGGAGATTTTACTTACGGTATGTATATCCATACATTTCCTGTTCAACAATTTGTTATTTGAATTTTCGGTAGTGGGCAAGATGGATATCTTTTTTTATTTTTAAACAGATTGAAATATGAATTGGGATACCTGCTGGAAAACATTAAAAGGGACATGTGGCTTGATTCGTGTAGAATGAAGTTAGCACACCACTCCTACAAGGAGAATCAGATCATGAGTTATTCACATCTTAGCATAATCAAACGTAACAAGCAGAAATTCTGCATCAGTATGGGGCAAGAGTGCGAACCCATCCATTGCAAATGAATTGAGAAAACAACATACCGTCATCAGCCGGAAAACCCGCCGGAACACTGAGCAAAAACTCTATGGAGCGGAACCCAGTATAGCCGTCAGGCTTGTATGCCGAGGAGGAGATGGAACTGCGGCGATCGAGAAAAAGCTTGACAACATCTAGTCTCCTGAGCGAATCACAGATAGCTTTGAGTAGGGTCTGAAAGAAGTCTGATCCCGGGAGACATTGGGTCACTGGATATTGGAAACTGTGCTGTTCACGGATGAGAAACTTGGACTTGCCCTCCACTTCATAAACAATCGTCCTCGCAAATGTCTAGGATGGAAAACTCTATATATAGCGTACTAACTGAACTAACTATTTCACTCGGATCGGAAAATGGGGTAATGAATGGTAACTCAACCCAAAGTGGCAATGAACATGAAAATGAAAAATCGAGCGATTGAATACAGCCATGAAAGAAATATCATATAAACGCCTTTACGAAAGGTACCTGGTCGTCCGTCTTAGTCTGGAAGGTCATTCGTTTGTGGCGATCTGCGAGGCTGCGTTAGCCAAACCATCGGCATCTATCGGCAGGACTACCAAGAGCATGGTCTTGCTGGGCTGGAAATGGATCACTCCCCCAGACAACAGACGAAGCTCAAGGAGCACCAGCAGCAACCGATCGGTGTGGGCTTTGAAGCGGACGCTCCCGCTGGTGGCAGAGTGGATCAAGCGCGAGTTTAGCATCACGATGAGCGTACGCAAAATCAGCGCGATGCTAAACGAATGAACTTCAGCTTCACCAAAGCGACCGATATACTTCCTAAAGCCGATGAGGATGCCCAAGCATTCAGCAAGGACACCTCCGTACAGTTCAAGAGGCAGGTTGAAGACGAAGACATCGATCATTTGTTGTTTGAAGACGAATCGACGATTCGCTCCTACCAAGCTTTGCAATATAACTGGTTTCTACGCGGGAAGCAACGCAAAGTGCCAACGTATGGCAAGCACGAAGGAGCCAAGTTGTTCGGAGCGATTAATTATGAAACAGGACAGGTGCACCACCGTGAAGAAGAAAAGGCCGATGTGGCCGCCTATATTCGGTTCCTCTAGGATCTTTTGTCGGCGTACCCGAACGGAAAAATCGCCCTGATTTTGGACAACATCCGAATTCATCATGCCACGGGATTGTCGCCTTTTTTGAAGGAGGATTCGCGTCTGCATTTGGTCTTTCTGCCGCCACACAGCCCTAATCTGAATCCGGTTGAAGGACTATGGCTGTGGCTTAAAGCAGATGTGGTCAATAATGTCTTTTTTGATGAATTCTATAATATTAAGCTTCAAGTGGACCAATTTACGAAGCGAATCAACAAGCATTCGATGAAAACGATCGATCGCTTGCTGGTCAGGTTATAATCTTAATTGCAGTTTGTATAACGAATCTTTTACAGAAGAATTGTTGCACTTAGTCTGACAATCCGCTTATAATTTGTCTGGCCTGTTCGTATTTTTTATTGTGCATTTAGTTGAAAAGCTGAGGGCGATTGCACACATTAAAATCCCTGCCTTATATTGATTTCGATTATTTGTAAAATAGTGACGGTTTGAAAAGCCTTATGCAATTATATCGACCTTCTACAGCAGAATTCGTCCAGTTGCAGTAATGATAGTCCACCATTTCTTGTTCTCAGTTTCGCAGGGTTTGAAGAATTCGACGTACTGGATCATGTTGGATATTCTCGCCTTTGCTCACAACACTGCGTGAAGCTCAGTCTAGCTACCACATAGCTTGGAGAGCAGCCATGTCAGGTCGAAAAGGCCTCTTTCCATTCCCATACACTACGAAGTAGGGGGGGGAGTTCAGTAAGATGTCGAGTCTTTTGGCATCTAAGTTGTCTGACGGTGGATTCAGTAAATGATAGTGGGCTTTCAGGTTGTCCTTGCCCGTGGAGACAAGATTAGCTCTACAGTTATACGGACGTCCTGCATGCTGTCGATGATATATCCGTGAACATGAATCGATCCGCAACTCGCAGGACGCAAGGAAAGTAATCGCTGATCCAGGTGTGGCAGGCTCGAGCTAAATCCATGACCACCTTTCTGGGGTTTTTGAACAGAAAGGTCGAATGTTGTTGAGCATAGGAGTGCAGCAGGGCCTTCAGTTTTCGTCTGGGTAATACATCCAGTAGTGTTTCGCTTTTAAAATAGTGAATACCGCTGTTGTAGACCCAGCGTTTGCTCTACGGCATGGGAGCCAAAATGGAAACTGCAGCGCTGTTTGGGACCGACAAACGGTTCGGCATGAATATCAATTTGATCCGTATCGATGTGTAGGATTCGAATTACGTTTAGTTCTGGCAAGCCAAGCTTGCGTTGAAATAATGAGTAGGCATCTGTCTATTCTTCATTTTTTTCTGGTAATATCGGCAATATTAGTGAATAATTTTCCGTTTATTTCCTTAGTTTTTGTGGAGAATCGGTTTCAGTATCGAGTCTTAAAATTACTCTAGAAGAACAAGAGGGAGCCTGAGAGCATGAGCAATTTGAAGTTGTTTCTTCCTAAATCCTCAATGCACCTTTTAGTATCAAGTGTGCTTGCTGTACTTTTATCTCTAGTTTCAACGATGGCTTTTTTGAAGATTTATGCTAACGGTAAACAAGTCTATCATGACATCATTGCTGGAAATATCGTATGGTCTGATCAATTCAAGAGTTTGGATTACTCAATAATATACTTCTTTATTTTCTGCTTCTGTTTGTTTTTAATTCCTTTAATATATTTTGTGAATAAAAAAAATATAGCGGAAATACAGATGAATCCAGCAGGACTTTTCGTGTCGAAAAATTTATTGGTCTGCTTTTTTTTCTTGTTCTACGCGGTCAGTTTTTATTTTTTTAGTGGGAATAGTTCTTTTATTTATATCTCTATTTTGATGTTTATTACCTATTTTGTTGTTGAATGCAAAAAAACAAATTCCATAGATAAAGAGCAAGTCTTTACAAGTCTTATTGTATCTCTTACGTTTACTTATTTCGCAATTATAACGATACTTTTCATTTTTAGTTTTGTTAACCCGAATTTTTCTGACAAATTAGAACAGTTTTTGCTGGAAGTTCTAACCCTGTTAGTTTGGATGACTCAAGTTGTAATTTACTTTTATAAAGAGCGCGTACTAACCGCTCTGACTAAGAATTTAATGTATTTATCTCAATTAATCCTTCCATTTATAACATTGGTATTAGTGTTTGGTGTATATCAGACGGGGAGTAAAATTGAATTGCATAGAAATAATTATACATTAGCTATTATGGCTTCTATAGCTGTTATACTGTTTATTTACACGTTCCTATTGATTTTAAAACATAGAAAAAGTGAAGTTAGCAATGTGTGGAATTACATATTCTGGCCTTCATTAATACCTTTAACCATCATTATGTTGTATTCAACTCCTGTTTATAGTGGATTTGTTTTGGATGATTTCCATTTAGGGGAAATTTTCATGCCCTTACAACAAATGTTGAATTATGGAATGAGACTTAACGTAGATGTAATGTCAATACAGGGAATAATGGGCCCAATGTATAGTCTTGTTAATCATTATATTTATAATGGAAACCTATCAAGTATCAACTATACGTTTGCTGCATTTCCTATAATTATAGGTGCCTTGGTAGTGTTGCTTATAAAAAAATTATATGGTTCAAAATGGGCTTTTTTATTCATCATATTTTCTTTGCCAATATTATATGAAACGGAGGGCATGAACAGAACTTATTTAATTGTTCCTTATGTGCTAATTCTTTTTCACAAAAAGACGCTGTATAATCCTGTAAAGTGGGTTGTTTTTTATGTTTGGATGTCTTTAATTCATTGCTTATATAATCCATCCATGGGTGCAACTTTGACATTGGCCTTTTTACCTCTATTTGGTGTGATGTTATATAGGACGATAAAACTTAAGTTATGGAGTAAGGTTTTTTTTAAACATAAATTATTATTCTGCAGCTTATTGGTAATTCAACTTTGTATTTTAGTAATGTTGTTCCCAACATTATTGGGAACTGTTCAATTTATTCTTGATAATGCTTCCGCTAATACCCTTGCATACGGGATAAGTCTTTTTTCTGAATCTCAAACTTCTCCAGAATGGTTTCCTAGACCCTTTCCTTACGATAAACTCAATAGACTGCTTTGGGAATCCATTAGAATTGGAGGATGGGTATTTACTCTGTTTCTTTTTGTGGGATTAATGATTTTTAATGTGAAAAAAGCAGTGTCTTTCAATAAAGAAAAGCAAACTCACCTCATGATTTTATATTGTATTGTATCGATTATATTCTTAATATTAATTACCGGATATAGCCTAGGTCGCTTAGATTCTGGTTCAATGCATCGCTCCGGATCAATTACTTTTATATGCTTTGCTTTTTTAATACCAGCTCTGTATGTCTTTTTTCTTAAAAATAAGTTTAATGGTGTAGTTCATCATATATATTTAATCATATTTTCAATATTGTTAGGTTCTGTGGCAACTTTCGGACAGCAGCAGGCTTTTAGAATTACAGAAAAACTAATACAACCAATGGTTGTGCCAGATAATGCTATTTTTGTAAATAGTGCAAAGCAGGGAATTCCTGATGTTGGTGAGGGATTTATTGCTAAGGAAAGATGGAAAGAGATGTTGGATTTTAAAACAGTGCTCTCAAAAATATTAAAAAAAGGAGAGACTTATGCAGATTTAACAAATCGGACACTTTTTTATGTGATAACTAACAAAAAAGTTCCTACTTTCTATTCTGCTGATTATCTTGCTGCCAATGAAGAGATACAAGAAAAAATGATAAAAAATCTTGATAAAGAAGCACCGCCATTAGTTTTTATTGGTCCGGCGATCAGGCATGATGGAGGACCCGTATCAATACGTGCTTACAGATTATATAAGTGGTTTTTAGAAAGAGACTACGTATATTATCAATATAATTCTCTTCAATTTTTGGTGAGCAAGCAGAGAATGTTGGAGACTAAAGCTTATAAAGGTACAGCTGATGCTAGCGAGAATGAATTAAGAGCAGTTTTCCATCAAAAGGATTTACAATCGTTACCCGGTGCTTGGGGGAGAAACTTTAAAGAGATGAAGGAGCGATTTCAGTCTGTACCGGGCAATATGTCATTGTCTGGATCTAATGAGGTTGTCAAAGAAGCGGATGGGAGTATAGTGAGCAACGGTAATGATCCATATGTGAGTTATAAACTTGATCTTCCTGTCAAAGGAAAAGATGCTGACTTTTTATTAATTGACCTCAACATTATGGGATCTCGGGAACCATTTCAAGGCCAAATTTATTGGAATAGTAGTAATAGAAAAAGCGAGAAATATAATGAAGATCATTCGTTCTTATTCAATATGGTTAGTGGACAATTATTAATACCCTTAGGTTCAGCTCCGGACTGGCTTAGAAATAACCACAATGAGCTAAGATTCGACTTTGGAGATAAAGCCAATGTAAAAGTTAAAATTAATTCTATTAAATTGATTAAGCTAGTAAGTTGACTTAGATAGAAGTTGAAATTATCTTATGCTTCTTTTCCTCAACTTGGTTTTATCGTTCCTTATCTGTTTTTTAGTTTGTTTGGGCTTAGCACAGCTATCATAAACTTGATGTATTTTAATTTAATAATTCATTTTATTTGTTCGATTTTGATAGCCATTTTATGCTTACTACTGATAAAAAAGATAACAAATAATAAAAAAATCTGGTTTTATGAAATTAAGGTGAAAGAAAATGAAAACTCCATTTTTAATTTAACTATATCTTTTCAAGATTTAAATATTACGACAGAAAATTTTACCGATTGTAACTGGCATTCAGGAATTCATCGTCATAACTCAACAATTTCACTTGAGAAAATATAGAAACTAATGAGATATTAAAAAAAATAAATTTAATTAATCTACAAGGAAATAAGTATCATATTTTGAGTTTTTCTATTAACGGACCTTGGATTCAACTTAGTCTTAAAGAAAAAGACATACAAGAATTGATGTTTCAAATTTCATTTACTGTGAAATAGTTAGGTCTTTTCATTTTTTTGTTTGGATATTGATAGGTGGAGAACTATTAGTTTGACATAATTCTTCATAATGCAAATTTTTTTTACAAGTGATAGAATAAACAATAAATAAACTGTTAGGGGATTATAATGCTATTATTGTTGCTTTTTTTAGCAATGCTTTTTAACATTGTCGCTCAAATCACTTTAAAGCATGGAATAAATGTATTGAATTTTACAGGAATTAGCTTGCAGTCACTTATAAAGTTGTCTACCTCACCTTACATATGGTTCGGTGCAATTTTATATGGCGTTAGCTTTGTATTCTACATTTTTGCTTTGTCTCGGGGGGAATTGGGGAGAATTTCGCCAGTATCGCAGGCATTGACTACACTAGGTATTGTTGCGGTGTCTGTTTTGATATTTCACGAACCGATAACTGTTTTCAAACTTGTGGGTATTATCTTGCTGATTGTTGGAACTGTTATTATTTTTTATTAGCTAAGAATATACAAAAAAGTGGCACTAACAAAAGGGGAATGACTTTTTTGAATTACGATTATGTTATCTTTGGCGCTGGAATATACGGTCTATATGCTGCTCACTTATTAGCAAAAAAAGATTTGAAAATAGCTGTAATTGAATTTGATGACAAACCTTTACAACGTGCGAGTTTTATTAACCAAGCGAGAGTTCACAACGGGTATCATTACCCAAGAAGTGTTTCTACTGCTGCAAAATCTGCTCATTATTACGAACGTTTTGTCCGTGATTTTTCTTTTGCTATAAACGATAGATTTAAGAAAATATATGCGATTTCGGCGAATGATTCCTTAACAAATGCTGAGCAGTTTCAACATTTCTGCGATTATGTTGAAGTACCTGCGGTAGAGGTTAACAGCAGGGTGTATTTTAATCCAGGGGCAGTGGAAGCAGCATTCGAAACGATGGAATATAGCTATGATGCTAATTTAATTCGTAATTGGTATATGGAGAAGTTACAGGGTTTTAAAAATGTGTCGCTGTTTTTCAATCAACTAATTGATAAAGTGAGCATTGAAGAGGAACGCTATGTACTTCGTTTCACTGATGGATCTGATTGTACAGCTACCAACATACTTAATGCAACCTATGCGAGTATTAACCAGATTTTACGTAAGTTTGACTATGAGTTATTCTCAACAAAATATGAAATATGTGAAGTGATTATGACGGAAGTAACCGAAAACGTTCAAAATGTAGGTATTACTGTAATGGATGGGCCCTTTTTTTCTTTGATGCCTTTTGGAGAAAGTGGGTATCATTCTCTTACATCTGTTGGACATACTCCGCATGAGTCGTCTTTTAACGCTTTACCTGAATTCTCTTGTCAGAAATACAATGATGCTTGTAATGTAAGACAATTAAGTAATTGTAACACTTGTTCGGTTAGACCTTACACAGCTTGGACAAGAATGAGCCAGTTGGCTAAAAAGTATCTTAATCCTGAAATTCAAATAACCTACAAAAAATCTCTATTTGCTGTAAAAGCATTGATTAGTGCTTCAGAACTTGATGATTCTCGACCTACTGTTATTAAAGAATTTTCAGAAAGTCCGAGATTTGTATCTGTTTTTTCTGGGAAGTTTAACACCATCTATGATTTGGAGGAAGTGCTATGAAAGAGCAGGTTTTTGTTTCTACTGTTCTGTATGCGCACAATAATGAGCAAGAAATTGTGCAGGCATTAACTGAATTAGACCGCACACTGATGACATATTTCCAACACTATGAGATCATACTGGTTAACGATTTTAGCCAAGATAAGACGCTGGAGAACGCGCATAGTGCTATGGAAAATATTTATGGGGACACTACGATTATTAATTTGTCCAGAAAACATGGTGTTGAGCATGCTATGATTGCTGGACTTAATAAATCAATGGGTGACTTTGTGTTTGAAATTGAGTCTTTATTCATTGATTTTAATTTAGACCTGCTGTATGACATGTTCAAAACGGCAACCGGAAAAGGGTTTGATATAGTCGCTGCTACGTCTGGACAAGCTGGTTGGAAATCCCGAATATTTTATAGAATACTGAATAAGGTGTCTTACTTAAATCTATCTCTTTCTACAGAAACTGCACGTTTAGTAACGCGTCGTGCTTTAAACGCTATGCTGAATTTAAAAGAAAAGGTAAGATATAGGAAAGCGCTCTATGAGCTTACGGGCTATTCTAAAACCTTAGTTAATTATAAGCCCGTCAATAGAATGACTGGTAGGAAAGTAAATCGGGAGAATATTTCGTTAGCTGTAGATGCGTTGGTTTCATTTTCTCATTTTGGGTTAAAAGCAGCTCATCTACTTACAGGTGTATTTTTCTTGTTTTCTTTGTTCATGGGGGGATACGCTTTATATAATTACTTTTTTAATCAGTCAGTAGTACAAGGTTGGACTACACTTATGATTTTAATCTCTCTTGGTTTCGCAGGGTTGTTTTTTATCGGTGGGATTATTGGAGAGTACACTTCACGCATATTAATTGAGATCCAAAATCGTCCTTTTTACAGTACCAAGTCTGTAGAAATGTATAAAGAGAAAAAGCCTAGATTGGAGTTAATTAAAGAAAAAGAGAGTGCTTCTGGTCAATAAGGAAGGAGAGAGCGTTGTGAAAAAAAATTGTCTTGTAGGATTTACCGGGTATGTAGGTTCCACTTTACTTGCACAGACAGCATTTGATGAGTTGTATAATTCGTCCAATATTGAGTCTATTAAAGGTAAGGAATATGATTTAGTTGTATGTGCGGCCGCCCCAGCTGTCAAATGGAAGGCCAATCAAGCCCCAGAGGAAGATCTCGCTAATATCAATCAACTGCTTTCCTGTTTAAAAGAGGCCAAGGCTCAAAAGTTTGTGCTCATCTCTACAGTTGATGTATATAGTACTCCTATCAAAGTTGATGAGTCTGCGAATATACAAACAGAAACAACAGAACCTTACGGAAAACATCGTTTTTATTTAGAACAATTTGTTACCGAAACTTTCCATGACCATTTGATTATTCGTCTCCCTGGCCTATTTGGCAAAGGACTTAAGAAAAATTTCATTTATGATTTAATTCATGACAATGCTTTACATTTAACTCACCACCTAAGTGAATTTCAATTTTATAATATGAATCATTTGTGGGATGATATTCAAACCGCACTTGCTAATTCGCTAAGTATAGTGAATTTTGCTACAGAGCCTGTCAGTGCAAAAGAAATTGCTCAGGCTGGACTGAATATTAATTTTTCCAATGAAACGGAGAAGAAGCCCGTTTCATATGATATGAGAAGTCTGTATTCACATATTTTCAGTGAACGTGACAATAAAGAATATATGAAATCTAAAGAAGAAGTTCTACAGGAGATTAAAGTATTTATTGAGGAAGAAAAGAGGGCGCTTCAATGAAACTTTCTATTTCCAATATTGCGTGGAATAGTAATGAGGATGAAGAGATCATTGTGTTGCTTAATAAACTTGGCATTCGTGGACTAGAAATTGCTCCTACTAAATTTTGGCAACGTCCATTAGATTGCGAAACTAACGAATTACTACAATTTAAGCAATATTGGGAACAAAGAAATATTCATTTAATTGCTATGCAATCATTATTATTTGGACAGCATGGGTTGGCTTTGTTTTCAGATGTTGAATCTCGTAATAAGCTAAAAGATTATGTAATTGGTATAATGGGCTTGGCGGGTAAAATAGGAGTTAAAGCACTAGTATTTGGATCTCCTAAAAACCGACTTTCCAATGGTCTATCTAAAAATGAGCAACTGGACATTGCTATTCCATTTTTTGCGGAACTTGCTGAGGCTGCTGTTACAGAAAATGTAACCTTGTGTATAGAGCCCAATCCCTCTCAATATGGTTGTGATTTCATTACAAATAGTGAAGAAGGTTTACAATTGGTTCGAGAAGTGAGCCATCCTGGTTTTCAATTGCATCTGGATGCGGGTGCTCTTACTTTGAATAGCGAGAATATTTCTTCAGCTATTGAAAAAAGCATGCCTTATTTAAGCCATTTTCATATTAGTGAACCTTATCTTAATAAGGTCGGGAGCAAGGAAAGTGTTTCAACGCATAGGGAGATATCAAAGATGCTTAAAGAAACAGGCTACAGAAATTGGGTTTCTATTGAAATGAAAAATGGGGACAATCCGAATGTTGCTCATGTTGAACAAGCTCTAATATACGCTTCAGAAATTTACGCTTAATAAGGAGAATATCCCGCCAATGAATGTTATTGAAAATGAAAATTGGGAAATTCCTAATTTTGAGCTTAAAGAATTCAAGTCAAAGAATAGTAAATACTGTGTGTGCATTCCTATTATTAACGAAGGAATTAAAATTCAAAAACAACTCAACAAGTTAAAATCACTTGCAGAAACTGTTGATATTATTATTTTAGATGGTGGGAGCACCGATGGTTCTTTAGAGGAAACATTTCTTTTAGATAATCATGTAAGAGCTATTTTAGTTAAAAAAGATAAGGGTAAGCTAAGTGCACAACTACGGATGGGGTTCGCTTACGCATTGCAAGAACAATATGAGGGCATCATTACCGTAGATGGGAATAATAAAGATAGCGTTGAGTCAATTCCTGAGTTCATTCAGAAACTTGATGAAGGTTACGATTTTGTACAAGGTTCAAGGTATGTACCAGGAGGTAAGGAAATAAATACTCCTATTTCGAGAAAACTTGCTATTAAACTTATTCATGCACCGTTTATATCGCTAGTTGCAGGATATCATTATACAGATACTACCAACGGATTTAGGGCTCACTCTGCTCGATTATTAAAAGACCCTCTACTACATCCCTTTAGAGATGTTTTTGGAACTTACGAGCTTTTGGGCTATTTGTCAGTTAAAGCGCCTAAATTAGGCTATAAAGTCACGGAGATTCCTGTCGAACGCTCATATCCAAAGGGAAAGATACCCACTAAGATCAGCCCATTGAAAGGGAATTTGCAACTTATTAAAATATTGTTAAACTTATATTTGGGCAAATATGATTCTAAAAATAATCTGAAAGTAATTAAGGAGGAGCAATGAAAGGTATAATTCTTGCAGGAGGTACAGGCTCACGTCTTTACCCCTTAACCAAAGTAACAAATAAGCATTTATTACCCGTTGGTAAGTACCCAATGATTTTCCATTCTGTATCCAAGCTCAAGCAAGCTGACATACAGGATATTCTTATCGTTACAGGTAAAGAGCATATGGGAGATGTCGTTAACCTACTTGGTAGCGGTCGTGAAATGGGCGTAACATTCACTTATAAAGTTCAGGATGAGGCAGGTGGGATTGCACAAGCGCTTGATCTGGCTGAACAATTTGTAGGCGATGATCAAATGGTTGTTATTTTGGGCGATAATGTATTTGAAGATGACATTGCACCATTTGTGGACAATTTCCGTAATCAAATCACGGGGGCGAAGATCCTTCTTCAACAGGTACAAGATCCACACCGTTTTGGAGTGGCCGAGCTTCAAGGGGAGCGTATTGTGTCAATTGAAGAAAAACCTAAAGAACCAAAAAGTGATTATGCTGTAACAGGCATTTATATGTTCGATCATAGTGTGTTTGAAATTGTAAAAACGCTCGAACCTTCAGCTCGGGGAGAACTTGAGATCACTGATGTTAACAATGCATATATTGCTAATGGAACATTAACATATGATATTCTTCAAGGATGGTGGACAGATGCGGGAACTCACCCATCACTTGCGCGTGCTAATGAATTGGCCAAGGATATCGTGTTTGGCGAAGAGTTTGGAAAGCTAAAGCTTTAAAATAAAGGGAGGATGCGGACGAATGAAGGTAATCCCTTTGAAACTGGAAGGTGCAAAAATCATTGAACCCGTGGTTCATGGTGATCACCGTGGTTTTTTTATGGAAAGTTACAATGAACAGATCATGA
>RCUF01000213.1_pt1 | contig 26534 bp, 18 predicted proteins | sample 2166311 | NCBI WGS metagenome assembly RCUF01 (sample SAMN09932608, study PRJNA488358) | compost metagenome | feature: garden; material: soil; isolation source: compost soil in 4-hydroxybenzonitrile-enriched culture | place: Germany: Experimental Botanical Garden Goettingen | collected 2016-01-27
GATCAAAGCCTGCACATTTGCAGGAATTTCAGGAATTCCGCATCATGACACTATTACACATGAGATACGGTCATGGAATGTAGCAGGGTCAAGCGGTGCAGGGATCGTCTTCCTTGCACCGCTATTTCTAGTTTTGACAGCAAATCTACTTTTGAGGCAGCCCCTTAGTTAAATATCTGAACTTGAATAAGATCAATTCTTCTGTTAATATAGAACGAACGTTCAGTATAATTAATTTTTGATAATTTGGGGGTGAAAATGGTTGGATAAAAACAAGAAACAGCTGCAAAGTGAACAGACGAAGAGTCGTATAGCTGAAGCGGCTCGATCATTGTTTGCCCAGAAAGGCTACAAGGCGACGTCAATTGAGGATATCGTTGAAGCGACTGGGAGCAGTAAAGGGAACATTTATTATCATTTCAAAAGTAAAGAAGGATTGTTTCTACATCTCATTAATGAGTGGGATCAGGAATGGGAAATTAAGTGGGGAGAAAAAGAACCGAAGTACACCACCTCGATCGAGAAGCTCTATGGAATTGCAGAGCATTTGGTGCTGGACGACTTGAACCATCCTCTTACAAAAGCAGCTGATGATTTTTTTAACAACGAAGAGAAGACCAGTGAAGTAGAAGAACGAATGAACGAGATGCTGGAGCGGCATCTTAAGTTTAACCGAACCCTGCTGCAGCAGGGTGTTGATAGTGGGGAATTCAAGCCTCAGGATGTGAACAGCCTTGCAATTGTGCTGGAAAGCTTAATTATTGGTCTTGGTCAAATGTCTAGTAAAAAGAAAGAAAACATGAAAGAGATTCTTGATTTGTATCGTTTAGCTTTCAGTGTTCTTCTTCATGGCATAGCAGAATCAGAACCAACAACATCACCATAACAACTTGAATAGAACTAGCGAGGAAAACTTATGTCATTACTACTAAGAAACAGAGGAGCTATTTTGCTTCTCATGATCAACATATTTTTAATATTTACAGGGATTGGTCTTGTCATCCCTATAATGCCCACATACATGACGGAACTAAATATCAGCGGTAGTATTGTCGGCTTAATGGTTGCGGCATTTTCATTAACTCAACTGCTTTTTTCACCTGTTGCAGGACGACTATCTGATAAGCTGGGTCGCAAAAAAATCATTGTGGTCGGAATGCTGATTTTTGCACTCTCTGAATGGCTATTCGGCTTTGCTAGCAGTGCCGTACTGCTGTTTGCTGCTCGAATGCTTGGAGGTATTGGTGCGGCGCTCATTATGCCTGCAGTAATGGCTTATACCGCTGATGTTACATCAATGGAAGATCGGGCAACTGGGATGGGATACATTAATGCTGCTATTACAACAGGTTTTATTATTGGTCCGGGGATCGGGGGCTATATTGCCGAGTTCGGAATTCGTGTACCTTTTTATGGGGCAGCGGTTGCTGGATTAGTCGCTGCAATTGCCACGATGATTGTACTACCGGAATCCAAGTCTACGGCTGAAAGAGCAACAGGTAATAGTGGGGGTAAACTGACTGCTGTACCTGAAAAAAGAGAAAACATAGTGCAGCAAATAATGAAATCTGTTCGCGAGCCTTATTTTTTGAGCTTGATTATCGTGTTTGTCTCGTCCTTCGGACTTGCCAATTATGAGACTGTTTTTGGATTGTTTGTGGATCATCGCTTTGGCTTTACAGCTAAGGATATTGCTTTTATTATCACCTTTGGTTCAATTTCAGGGGCAGTCGTACAAGTTACTATTTTCGGATGGATACTGAAGACGTTCGGGGAAGAGAAGGTGGTGTCCTTCTGTTTGATCGTGGCAAGCTTATCTGTTGTTTTAACACTTGTGGTGCATAAATATTGGCTCATTGTACTGGTAACGTTCATCGTCTTCTTATCGATTGATATATTGCGGCCTACGATAAGTACACAGATTTCCAGAATGGCAGATAATCAGCAGGGATATATTGCGGGATTGAATTCGGCATTTACCAGCCTTGGAAATATCGCGGGTCCAGTCATTGCAGGATTCCTGTTCGATATCAATGTCAATTATCCGTTTTTATCAGCTTCGATCGTACTATTGGTGTGCTTCGTGCTGTCACTTAGGGCTATTAAGTTGAGTAGAGTAAGTAGAGGCTAAAACACGACACAAATAACCCAGGGGGTCATTGACCTTCCCTGGGTATTATTTTGTTTCTAGTTAAATTCTGCAAATTTCATTTGGACACAGCTCGCAGTGGCAAATGTCTTGCAGCATTACAAGATCTTTAATCACGATCATGCCGTTTTCGTATTCGAGAGCGTCTTTTTTGCGAAGATCACTAAGCATACGGTTAACACTTTCACGTGTTGCACCAATCATGTTCGATAGATCCGTGTGTGTAATCTTCTTGTTAATCAGAATGGAGTCTCCGCGCTGCTCGCCATATGAATTGCTTAAGCGAATCAGAGTGGAGCATAGTGCGCCAGGCTTACCATACATCATCAAATCACGGAATTTAGTCTGCGTTAGACGGTGATGAATTCCCATCCATTTCATGAAATCGATAGCGAAATCGCAGTGCTGGCAAATCATGATTTCCAGATCTTTCTGTTCAATAATACCGATCTCACTATCTTCAATAACTTCAGCAGTGAAGCTATGCTTGCTGCTAAAGAAAGGATCAGCCTGACCAACCATATCGCCGCGTCCATACATATAAAGAATAAGCTCTTTTCCTTCATCTGTAGATTTAGTCAATTTAACTCGTCCGCGCTTGATATAGAATAGCTTATCTGAAAAGTCGCCTTCCCAGAACAAATGTGTGCCCTCGGGATACGATTTGTCTTTCATAGTTACTAGAAGTCGATTGAAGTTTTGTTCAGTAAAACAGCTCGTATTGCCGCGGGGCATGGTGGCATTCATCGTTTCACTCATTTTTAATTTCCCCTTTGTACTCCAAATTTTTCTGAAAATTTTAAATTAATTATATAACGTTTACGGCGTTTTGGGATAGGTGTAAAGGCGTAAAAAGTGTCGAATTTTCAACATTGTGACTAATTTCACTTTTATAAACCTATAAATATGCTGTTTCATTCTATGCTGTAAGAGCGTATTCGCGCCACATTACTTTTTCACAATATAGGGAACTTCATGAAAAAACAAGGGTATTAATGAAAAAATACAGCATGATAAATGAAAGTTTTCACTGATTTTAAAGTACGTGAAAAAATTCACTATGCAAGAGGTAAATTATGTGCTATGATTCAAACATAAAGAGAAGCACACAGCTTCGTAAGGATGAACCCTTAAGTGAATTATTTCACTATTAAAAAAGTAAGTGCAGGTTCCGGGGAGAGTCTTTACTTAAAATTAGGAGGATGAGAGAGATGGCCGTTAAAAACGAAGCAGCTACAAAAGCGCAGCCAGATGCACAAGAGTACACCCAAACCCTGATTGATAAAGCGAAAAAAGCTTCTGAAGCTTTCATGGGATTGGATCAAGAACAAATCGATAAAATTGTTCAAGCAATGGCTCTTGCAGGATTAGACAAACATATGTATCTGGCAAAGATGGCAGTTGAGGAAACTGGACGCGGAGTATATGAAGATAAAATTATCAAGAATATGTTCGCTACCGAGTACATCCACAACAGCATCAAATACAACAAAACTGTAGGTGTTATTGAAGATAATGCTTATGAGAGCTTTCAAAAAATCGCTGAGCCGGTTGGGATCATCATGGGGATTACTCCAGTAACTAACCCGACTTCAACTACTATATTTAAAGCGATGATCGCCATCAAGACTCGTAATCCAATTATTTTTGGTTTCCATCCATCTGCACAACGTTGTAGCACTGAAGCTGCAAAAATCCTTCTCGAAGCAGCTGTTAAACATGGTGCACCGGCTGACTGTATCCAATGGATTGAGAATCCGTCGATGGATCGTACAAATGCTTTGATGAATCATCCTGATGTAGCATGTATCCTTGCAACTGGTGGATCGGCAATGGTTAAAGCAGCATATAGCTGTGGCAAACCAGCACTTGGTGTAGGACCTGGTAACGTGCCTTGCTTCATTGAAAAGTCTGCTGATCTGGACCAGGCAGTTAACGATTTGATTCTGTCGAAGACTTTTGACAACGGTATGATCTGTGCTTCCGAACAAGCGGTTATCATTGAAGAGCCAATCTTCGATCAAGTGAAGAAGAAAATGATCGCTAACGGTTGCTACTTTGTAAATAAAGAAGAAGCAGCAAAATTGACTGCTGGAGCAATCATAGCTGATAAATGTGCAGTAAATCCAACCATCGTAGGTCAACCTGCTACAAAAATCGCAGAATTGTGCGGTATCGAAGTACCTGCAGGAACTAAAATCCTAGTAGCTGAAATTGAAGGCGTAGGACCTAAGTTCCCATTGTCCGCTGAAAAATTGAGCCCAGTGCTCGCTTGCTACAAAGTGAAAACAGCTGAGCAAGGTATTGATCGTGCATTAGAAGTTGTTCAATTTGGAGGCATGGGCCACTCGTCGGTTATCCATTCCAATAATGATGAAATTATTCAAAAATTCTCTGATCGTATGCCAACTTGCCGTATTTTGGTTAACCAACCATCTTCGCAAGGCGGTATCGGTGACATCTATAATACGAACCTGCCTTCGCTTACTCTGGGCTGTGGATCTTATGGACGCAACTCGACTTCGTCGAACGTAACGGCTATCAATTTGATCAACGTGAAAAGGGTGAATCGTCGTACCGTGAATATGCAATGGTTCAAAATACCAGACAAAATCTATTTTGAGAAAAACTCGACTCAGTATCTAGCTAAAATGCCTGACATTACTCGTGTTCTGATTGTTACTGACCCTATGATGGTTAAACTTGGATATGTTGAAAGAGTAGAACACTACTTGCGTCAACGCCAAACTCCAGTAGCGATCGAAGTATTCGCGGATGTTGAGCCAGATCCATCGACTACTACAGTACAACGTGGTACTGAGTTAATGGCGAAATTCCAACCGGATTGCATCATCGCACTTGGTGGCGGTTCGCCAATGGATGCTGCTAAAGGCATGTGGCTGTTCTATGAATATCCTGATACAGATTTCCACAACCTGAAACAAAAATTCATGGATATCCGTAAACGTATATACAAATATCCACGTCTAGGTCAAAAAGCGAAATTTGTTGCGATTCCTACAACTTCGGGTACAGGTTCGGAAGTAACTTCGTTCGCAGTTATTACGGATAAAGAAAATGGTAATACTAAATATCCTTTGGCAGACTATGAATTGACACCGGATGTTGCTATCATCGACCCTGAATTTGTATATAGCTTGCCTAAAGTTGCTGTAGCAGATACAGGTATGGACGTACTTACACATGCAATTGAAGCTTATGTTTCGGTAATGGCTAATGATTTTACAGATGGTCTTGCAATCAAAGCGATTCAATTGGTATTCCAATACCTTGAGCAATCGGCGTTGACTGGTGACAAACTGGCTCGCGAAAAAATGCATAATGCATCGACGCTTGCAGGTATGGCATTTGCGAATGCATTCCTTGGTATCAACCACAGCTTGGCGCATAAATGGGGCGGTCAATACCACACGGCTCATGGACGCACTAATGCAATCCTGTTGCCTCACGTTATTCGCTATAACGCGAAGAAGCCTACGAAATTTGCTGCTTGGCCTAAATACAGAAGCTTCGTGGCTGACGAGCGTTATGCTGAAATCGCACGTATTCTTGGACTTCCTGCTCGCACTACAGAAGAAGGCGTGAAGAGCTTGATCAAAGCAATTCGTGATCTGAACAAAAAGCTCGGTATTCCTGAAACTTTCCAAGAGCTTGGATTTGATCCAAAAGACTTCGAATCGCGTGTAGATTACCTTGCTGACCGTGCATTTGAAGACCAATGTACAACAGCTAATCCTAAGCTTCCGCTGGTAACTGAACTGGCTGATGTATACCGTGATGCTTTCTACGGAAGATTTGACGAATAAGTGAACAAATAGCTCGAAAAAGGTGACAAATATCACTCGAATTGTGATATTTGTCACACTTATTATAAGACACATGTTATATCATAAAAGTGTAATAAAGATCCCTCAAAATTATTCAAAAAGCTTAGCGCTCGGTGAACAGCCGAGTAAATTTGTTGTCAAAGTTGTGAAAATTATCACAAATTTTAAGGGATCCAAGGAGACGCGGTACATAAACCTCAAGCCGCGTATTCTAAACCATATAAATGGAGGGAATAAAGATGTCGGTGATTGAAAGAGAAGCAAAACAAGTACAAGACGTTCAAACAGCTTGGAGAGGTTTCAAAAAAGGTAAGTGGATGACTGAAGTTAACACGCGTAATTTTATCGACACAAACATTACGTCGTATGAAGGAAATGAATCATTCCTGGAAGGTGCAACAAATAACACTAAAGAATTGTGGAACATCGTTTCTGATCTTACTGTAAAAGAAAGAGAAGCAGGCGGAGTATTGGATGTAGATGCAAACACTCCTTCCTCAATCATTTCTCATACTCCAGGATATTTGGATAAAGACAAGGAACAAATCGTAGGCGTGCAAGGTAATGCTCCTTTCCAACGTACGATTCATCCATTCGGCGGTATTAACATGGTACTCAATGCTTGTAAAGCTTACGGTTTTGATGTACCGGAAAGTATTGTTGAAATGTTTACGCATATTCGCAAGACGCATAACCAAGGCGTTTTTGATGCATATACATCTGAGATGAGAGCTGCTCGTAAAGCCGGTATCATTACTGGTCTTCCAGATGCTTACGGTCGTGGTCGTATTATCGGTGACTATCGTCGCGTAGCACTTTACGGTGTAGACTTCCTGATCAAACAAAAACAAAGCGAACTGAAGAGCCTCGAAGTCGACAGCATCGACGAAGATGTGATTCGCCTTCGTGAAGAAATATCCGAACAAATTCGTGCGCTGGGTGAACTGAAACAATTGGGCGAAATGCACGGCTTTGATATCTCGAAACCAGCAAGTACAGCGAAGGAAGCTTTCCAATGGGTATACTTCGCATACCTTGCAGCAGTTAAAGAACAAGACGGTGCGGCAATGTCTCTTGGACGTGTATCATCTTTCCTTGATGCTTATATTGAACGTGATCTTGCTGAAGGAACACTTACTGAAGAAACAGCACAAGAGCTTGTTGACCATTTCGTTATGAAGCTTCGTATCGTGAAGTTCCTTCGTACGCCAGATTATAACGACCTGTTCAGTGGCGACCCTACATGGGTAACTGAATCCATCGGCGGTATGTCCGTACAAGGCGTAACTCGTGTAACGAAGAACAGCTTCCGTTTCTTGCATACACTTTACAATCTCGGACCTGCACCTGAACCAAACCTTACTGTACTCTGGTCTGAACAATTGCCAGAAGCGTTCAAGAAATATTGCGCTAAAGTATCAATCGAGACTAGCTCGATTCAATATGAAAATGACGATTTGATGCGTCCGATCTATGGCGATGACTACGGTATTGCTTGCTGTGTATCCGCTATGGAAATCGGTAAACAAATGCAATTCTTCGGTGCTCGTGCGAACCTGGCTAAAGCTCTTCTTTACGCAATCAATGGTGGTAAAGATGAAAAGTCAGGTGCTCAAGTTGGTCCTGAATATCAACCAATCACTTCCGAATACCTTGATTACAATGAAGTTATGAAACGTTTCACCCCAATGATGGAATGGCTCGCTAAACTGTATGTAAATACACTCAACGTCATTCACTACATGCATGATAAATATTGCTACGAACGGATTGAAATGGCGCTTCATGACCGTGATATCCTCCGTACAATGGCTTGCGGTATCGCTGGTTTGTCGGTAGCTGCTGACTCTCTGAGTGCGATCAAATATGCTAAAGTGAAAGTAATTCGTAACGAACAAGGTATCGCAGTAGATTTTGTTACAGAAGGCGAATTCCCTTGCTACGGTAACAACGATGATAGTGTTGACCAAATTGCAGTTAAATTGGTTGAAAGCTTTATGGGTATGATTCGCAAACACAAAACATACCGTAACGCTATGCATACTCAATCCGTATTGACCATTACTTCAAACGTTGTTTACGGTAAGAAGACAGGTACTACACCTGATGGACGTAAAGCTGGCGAACCATTTGCACCTGGTGCTAACCCAATGCACGGCCGCGATAAGAAAGGTGCTCTTGCTTCCTTGAGTTCAGTAGCTAAATTGCCATATGAACACAGCTTGGATGGCATTTCGAATACTTTCTCCATCGTGCCTAAGGCGCTTGGTAAGGAAGCTGAAATTCGTAAATCTAACCTTGTATCTATGATGGACGGATACTTTGGCAGCAAAGCTCATCACTTGAACGTTAACGTGTTCGACCGTGAGCAACTGATGGATGCGATGGAACATCCTGAGAACTATCCACAGCTTACCATTCGTGTATCCGGCTATGCGGTTAACTTCATTAAGTTGACTCGTGAGCAACAACTTGATGTTATTAATCGTACTTTCCACGGTTCAATGTAAGTAGTAAAATAAATTAAAACAGATATAAGATATATAAGGCAGTCGAATTAAGAAAGGGTGACGAAAGATGCTAAAAGGTCGTATACATTCATTGGAAACTTTCGGAACGGTTGATGGCCCAGGTATTCGTTTCGTACTCTTCATGCAGGGCTGCCTGCTCAAATGTCAGTATTGTCATAACCCCGATACCTGGAGCCTGACGGACGGTAAGGAAATGAGTGTAGAAGAGGTTCTGGCTGAGATTGAACCTTATCTTAACTATTATCGTTCATCAGGCGGAGGGTTAACGGTATCCGGCGGAGAGGCCACGTTGCAAGCACCATTTGTAACGGAGCTATTCCGTGAAGCTAAGAAGCGCTGGAACCTGCACACCACACTTGATACAAACGGATATAATGAAGGGGACAAAATACGTGACCTTCTAGATGTTACTGATCTAGTACTTCTTGATTTGAAGCATATCGATAATGAGAAGCATATCAAATTGACAGGCAAACCGAATGACCGAATGCTTAATATGGCAAAATGGTTGTCAGACCATGATCGGAAGATGTGGATCCGCCACGTGTTAGTTCCTGGAATCAATGATGATGAGAGTGATCTACGTAATCTTGGTAGATTCGTAGGTGGCTTGAACGGAGTAGAGAAGCTTGAACTTCTTCCTTATCATCAAATGGGGATCTATAAATGGCAGGAGCTGGGATGGGCTTATCCTCTAGAGGGAGTACCTTCTCCAACGTCGGATGAAGTAAATTGGGCGACAAAAGTCATTGAAGAGGGACGGCAAGAAACAGCTGTAGTTGTTTAGTTTGTGTCAATAAACAAACATTATATTAATAGATTTACGAAGCGGTTAAGAATGACTATGTATGTCAGGTTTAACCGCTTTCTTTTTATTGACTATATCCTATTATTCCTTGAATAGAAATCTGCAAGAGAGTAACTGAGTTAGAGGAGTTTTAATACTGAGTTAAAAAACACCGACAAAAGAACCATTATTTCGTGGTTATTTGTCGGTTTTTACATTACTATGATACTTATAGCAACTTTTCTTCATTACATGCGTTTAATACTATGTGTATAAATGAGAGAAGAGTATAGAAAAGGGAGCAGAAGGAGCCTAACATGAAATTTAAGAACATGGTCGTTGCAACAGTTTTAGCGGTATCACAGGTGGCAATGGTGCTTCCTGCAAGCGCAGAGGAAGCAGTACAGAACACTAATCAAAGTAATCAAGCCACAATGAACTCCTCAGATCAGACAATCGGATCTTCAAATCCTGCCAATCAGAATCAGAGTGGGAATGGTGTAACGGAGGGAGTTACATCCCCCGACAGCCAGGTTCAAGAACAAGCCCCTACAGATACGGTTGATGGGACAACTCCAATAGAAGGTGAAGGAACAGACAATGGTAACACTGTGAATCCAGTTGCTGAACCTGTCACTCCGGTTAATACTGACACCACAGTAAATAGTGGCAATAATCAATTGATTCTAATGATGAATAGCAACAAGATGTACCAGAATGGCAAAGAATACATTGCGGGCTATCCAATGGAAGTGAAGAACGGCGTTTCTTATATTTCAATTCGTGCCATTGTTGAACGTGCTGGCTTCAATCTGACTTTTGACAACAAGACAAAAGAAACGATCATTAAGCGGGGAAGTGACGAGCTTCGCTTCAAAACTGCAAGCAGCAGCTACAAAGTAAATGGTGTAACGAAGACGATGAAGGGCAGCTCATATGTTGTTAAAAATAACTTTATGGTTCCTTTAACAGCAATCACAAGTGCTCTAAATATCACATATTCCGTTGATCAGCCTGCAAAAAAGGTTATCGTGAATTTATCAGTCAATCCTGTAGCGTCATTCAAAGTTGGAAACACTGAAATTGTTGCTGGTGAGACTAACGTACAATATATTCCAAGCTCATATTCACCAACAGGGCTGGAGATTGTTAATGAGGAATGGATCGGACGTGAGGACGTTTTCTCTACACCAGGGAGCTATACGGTCACTTATCGGGTTCAGGATTCAAGTGGCCAATGGAGTAATCCATATTCTTTGACTATAAATGTAGTTAAGCCACATACGCCGCCTGTTGCTAACTTTATGACAGGTAAAGATACTTATAAGATGGGTGAACTCGTTACTTATTCTGATTTCAGTACAGATGAAGTAGGCATTGTAGATTGGAAATGGGAGAACAGACAGCTTGCTTTCTTTACTCCGGGACCAACTGTAATTAGCCTGACTGTTAAAAATAAATTTGGCCTAACTTCTACAATAGATAGAACTATTACGATTACAAACGAAACGTTATACAATCGTGATGATTTCTATAAACTTTATACACCAGTAGGCGATAAATTTGCTTTTGACGGAACTACAGTTCCTTCCTGGGAGAAAGTGAATTATAGCTTCTCTTCCGAAGCATCTACACTAATTCGCAGTAATAGTCCGGAAACTGTGTATTCTGAAGGGGTTGTGTATAGGGAATCCGCTAATGGAAATACACGTTTTATGATTCACCATGTGAACTCTACAGGAAAAAATGTTAAAATGTATGTCATTGCTACGAACAATAATGCGGAGACGGCTCGTTTAACTCAGACTAGTTTGGGATTTGCTGGACCAGATAAGCATGCAACTGGTGTTGGTAAAGTCTCTGTTGATCGTTATTATGAATCTTTGCAATCAGGCAGCAAATATAAGGATTTATGGATTGCACCTGGTGAGAGCAAGCTTGTTTTGACCGATCTCAGCGCAATTTCAATGAAAAATGGAGATGTAATCTCATTATTTTCTGACATGTATAGTGATCGTACATTGACTTATAACGTTATCATGATCGATGCAAACAAAGATCCATTTACCACGTTGCCATATCTGACTGATTTGCTTGAAGATATCCACAACCGTGGAACTTATACAGAAGCAACACGTGTTATTGAATACTCCGACCTTGTCGGTGAGACACCTGTTCGTTTGATGCTTGGCGATAATTCCAAGGACCCTTTTCTAATAGGGACAGATGGTGTTAATAAAAATAGTTATAAAGTGAATGCAGGTAATTTCGGTGTATTGTATCGGATCAAATTGTACCGAGTGGCTCCTAATACACTGGTTACCTTCAACCCACGTGGCGGACGATACTATGGTTCCATTATGGTGAATGGCAATATCGTACAAATGTCGACATCAGGAAGTCTTAGTGCTCCTAATGAACAAAGTGTATTGTATCGTACAGGAGATCGGGAACAGACGCTAGAGCTGTTGTTTACCGCAGCGCCAGCCAGTAATCTGTCGGTTAACCTATTGTTACAACAGATGCCAGAGACCAAAAATTAAGCAGTATTTAATTAAAAGCTATGTACAAGGACGTGGAGCAATAGTTCCACGTCCTTTGTATGTCAGATTAAAGAGAGTATGCACTCATTGACTAGGCAAATAATTTGGGGCATTATTAAAAGAGACGCATGGATTTGTAGTTCTAGCAGGAGGGATGTCACATGCTGTCGACTGAACAGATTATAGGAGTAATGTCCGCTCAGGGCTTGCGAATCACGGATCAGCGTAAAAGCTTGGCCAAGCTGTTCGCCGAACGAGACGGTTATTTAACCCCTAAAGACGTATATGATTATATGTGTAAACAATATAGCGGGCTCAGCTTTGATACAGTGTATCGCAATCTAAGGGTCATGGAGGAGCTGGGTGTTCTTGAACAGGTTGTGTTTGAGGACGGACTCAAATTCAGAGTTGGCTGCAATAGTGACGGACACCACCATCATCATATGATTTGTTTACAATGTGAGAAGACGTATCCGATCCATTTCTGTCCGATGCCGCTTACGGATGCACCAGAACAGTTTCAGGTCGTAAAGCATAAGTTTGAGGTATTCGGATATTGCAAGGATTGTCGTCCTAAGGAATCGAAAGAGACAAATGAATCTTCCAAGCAGAAAAAAGGTGAATCATGAAATGAGCATTGCTCGTAGAGTCGTGCAAGTGCCGATTCATGCATACCGGAAATTTATTTCACCACTTAAGCCACCAACTTGCCGATTTTATCCTACCTGTTCTGCTTATGCACTGGAAGCTATCGAAGTGCATGGAGTATTAAAAGGCTCGTGGCTGGCTGCCGTACGAATAGCTAAGTGCCAGCCTTTTCATCCAGGAGGCCTTGATCCAGTTCCACCAAAGCGACTTAAGGGTAATAACAAGATTCATGGATAGCGTCTGTGCTTTGCAGGCTTGACATGCTTACTGTCTTTTTTTAATATTAATGTATATAATTTTCCGATGAACGGATAAGTACAAAGACAGAGTCCTGTACAGAGAGCCGGGGAAGCTGCAAACCGGTCGGGATGAACTTTGGAAGATGGTCCGGGAGGAACTGTGTTCGAGCCGTACAATCGATATAAGATGGTAATGGTAAGGGCATAGCGCGAATCCGGCGTTAACGGAGGGTCTGTATGACCGATTGAGCCCGCTTGCTGTGAAGTAACGGGGAATTTGGGTGGTAACACGTGAGAGATCTCTCGTCCCATTAGGGGCGGGAGTTTTTTGTTTGTTCAAAATTTGAATAATGGTCATAAAACTTATAAGGAGCTGAACAAAAATGTCAGATAAGAAGACGTTTTACATTACAACCCCGATTTATTATCCAAGCGACAAGCTACATATTGGTCACGCGTATACTACCGTTGCTGGCGATGCAATGGCCCGGTACAAAAGGCTGCGTGGTTACGATGTTCGCTATTTGACTGGGACGGATGAGCATGGACAAAAGATTGAACGTAAAGCTCAAGAAAAAGGGAAAACACCGCAGCAATTTGTAGATGATATTGTCGTTGGCATTAAGCAGCTATGGAGTAAGCTGGATATCTCTTATGATGATTTTATCCGTACCACAGAAGAGCGCCATAAAGTCGTTGTTGAAGAAATTTTCGACCGTTTGGTAAAGCAAGGTGACATTTATAAAGGGGAATATGAAGGCTGGTATAGTATTCCTGACGAGACCTTCTATACAGAAACCCAGCTCGTTGACGTTGAAAAAAATGAAAAAGGTGAAGTAGTCGGAGGTAAAAGCCCGGATAGCGGTCACCCTGTGGAGCTTGTTAAAGAGGAATCCTACTTTTTCCGTATGAGTAAATATGTCGATCGCCTGCTGAAGTTCTATGAGGAGAACCCGACGTTTATACAGCCAGAATCTCGCAAGAATGAAATGATTAACAACTTCATCAAGCCGGGCCTTGAGGATCTTGCCGTGTCTCGTACTACGTTTGAATGGGGAGTAAAGGTTAAGGGAGATCCAAAACATGTTGTCTACGTATGGATTGACGCTCTAACCAATTACATTACCGCTCTTGGATACGGTTCAGATAATGAGGAGCTCTACAACCGCTATTGGCCTGCAGATGTACATCTTGTGGGTAAGGAAATTGTTCGTTTCCATACGATTTATTGGCCTATTTTGCTGATGGCTCTGGATTTACCTTTGCCTAAAAAGGTGTTTGGCCACGGCTGGCTGCTGATGAAGGGCGGCAAGATGTCCAAATCCAAAGGCAACGTAGTTGATCCGAATATGCTGATTGATCGTTATGGACTTGATGCAACGCGTTACTATTTGCTGCGCGAGGTTCCTTTTGGATCAGATGGATCTTTTACACCGGAAAGCTTTGTGCAACGGGTAAATTCTGATCTTGCCAATGACTTAGGCAATTTGTTGAATCGTACCGTAGCTATGGTCAACAAATACTTCAATGGTGAGGTTCCAGCTTATACAGGCGATGTCACATCTTTTGATGCAGAATTGAAGGATACAGCTGCGCGAACAGTAGATAAAGTAGAAGAAGTAATGGAAAATCTTGAATTTTCCGTGGCTCTTACAGCAATCGGGGCATTTATCGGCAGAACGAACAAATATATAGATGAGACGCAGCCATGGGTGCTTGCTAAGGATGAAGCGAAAAAAGAAGAGCTTTCTTCAGTAATGGTTCATCTGGTTGAATCGCTGCGGATTGCATCAATTCTGCTGCAGCCATTCTTGACTCAGGCTCCAGCTAAAATTTGGGAACAGCTTAATATTCAACATGGAGAATTGACTTCATGGGACAGTGTTAGAACATTTGGTTTGGTTCCTGCAGGAACCAGGCTGGGCGCTGGTGAGCCGATTTTTCCGCGGCTTGATGCAGACGTAGAAATTCAGTACATCACAGATTCAATGTCTGGTGGTACAACTGCCCCTGTGCCAGCTGAAGCTTCAGTAGTAGAGAAGCCAGAAGTAAAGCCGGAAATCGGTATCGATGATTTTGCTAAAGTGGAGCTGCGTGTAGCTCAGGTAATTGCTTGTGAGCCGGTTCCTAAAGCGGATAAGCTGCTTAAGCTGCAGCTTGACCTCGGCTTTGAACAACGTCAGGTTGTTTCTGGAATAGCCAAGTTCTACAAGCCTGAAGAATTGATTGGACGCAAGGTCATTTGCGTGACGAACCTGAAGCCAGTCAAACTGCGCGGTGAACTCTCCCAAGGAATGATCCTTGCTGCATCGCAAGGGGATCAGTTGACGGTAGCTACTGTGCCAGATTCAATGCCTAACGGTGCGATAGTAAAGTAATTAAATGAAGCAATAACAAGGCTGTCTCATTTAGAGGCAGCCTTGTTGAATAGAACGATTTTTAAGTCTGGTTTACAGGCATTTTTCTTCTTTAGAGGATGTAAATTACTGCTTCAGGGTTGACACTAGATTTATAAAAGTTCTATAATCCAACTTGTAATGTTTACGATTAAGGAGATGGAACTGAATGAATTGGTTTTTAAATAAACCCTGGAAATTGACAATGCTGCTACTATCTTTGGTAGTTGTTTTAGCTGGCTGTGGAAAAAGCGGCGGAGGAGAAATTGTATCAGGCAAGCTGAATGTGGTAACAAGTTTTTATCCGATCTATGAATTCGCAACAGCTATAGGCGGTGAAGATGTCAATGTGATTAATCTGCTGCCAGCTGGTGTAGAACCGCATGATTGGACCCCGAGAAGCAAGGATATTATGAATACCTCCAAAGCACAGTTATTTTTGTATAATGGCGCGGGTTTAGAGGGCTGGGTTCCTAATTTCCTGAAAGGCATAGGAAGCGATGCTTCAGTGAAGGCAGTGGAAGTCAGTCAAGGCGTTGAGCTGATCTATACTGACGAGGATGATGGACACAACCATGGTGGTGGCGAAGTAAGCGAAGCACATGAGGAAGAGCATGATGATCACCATATCGACCCTCACACATGGGTGAGCCCAAAATCTGCAAAAGTGATAGCAGAGAATATCAAAAACAGCTATGTTGAAGCAGATCCTGATCATAGGGACAATTATGAAGCGCGTTACGAAGAACTGAGCAAGAAGCTTGATGAACTGGATAACAAGTTTGAGAGCGAGCTATCCAAGACGCAAAAGAATGAAATTGTCGTATCACATCAGGCATTCGGATATTTGTGCCGTGATTACGGTCTTACTCAGTATGCTATTATGGGCTTGTCACCGGAGGCAGAACCAAGAGCTCAAGATATCGTAGCTTTGTCAAAGATCGTGAAGGAAAAAGGGATCAAGTATATTTTCTTTGAAGAATTGGTTTCGGATAAACTTGCGAAGACACTAGCTGGAGAGGCAGGGGTCGAAACTCTGGTTCTAAATCCTGTAGAGGGGCTTACATCTGCACAGGAGAAGGCCGGGGACAACTACTTTACCCTTATGGAGAAAAATTTGCAAAATCTTATTCTGGCACTACAATAAAGAGAGGATTTTTTACTTAACGAAAAGGACGACCCATATGAATTCTGAAAATGCTTCAACCTCAACAGCGGCTTATTGCCATGACAACATTATTGAGCTGGATCATGTCTCGTTTTCCTATAAAGATCAGAAGGTTATCACTGATTTTAGCTTTGTGATCAAGGAGAGGGATTTTGTAGGCGTAATCGGCTCTAACGGTGCAGGTAAAACTACTTTAATGAAAATGATGGTTGGTCTGCTACAGCCACTACAAGGCGAGATTCGACTATTTGGAGAACCGATCAGGCGGTTTCAGGATTGGGAGCGCATAGGCTATGTGCCGCAAAAAAACTCCTTTAATCCGCTGTTTCCTGCTACGGTTCGCGAAGTAGTATTGTCCGGCTTATATAGTAACAAAAAAATTTTCAAGCGTGTCGGTCGAAGTGACCAGCAGAAATGTGATGAAGCGTTAGAAGTCATGCGTATTACGAATATTGCCGACAAACGAATTGGACAGCTGTCCGGGGGACAGCAGCAGCGTGTATTTCTGGCGCGAGCGCTCATCAATCAACCGGATTTACTTATTTTAGATGAGCCTACCGTGGGAATTGATGCACAGACACAGGCCGATTTTTTTGGATTGATAAAACATATGCATGCCCATCATCACATGACTTTTTTGATGGTGTCCCATGATATTGAAATGATCGAAGGATATTTGGGCACAGAGCCTCGTGATCAGTGTGGAGCGATTAATTTTTATGTGCGTCATTCACATGATCAGGATTGCTCTAAGCCGGGTTTACAGCACTCGATCAAAAAATGATGGAAGCTATATTTTATAGGAGATGTGGTTTGTGGAGATATTGACTGCTGATTTTTTTCAAAGAGCGCTGACAGGCGGGCTGCTAATCGGAATTACAGCGCCCCTGATCGGCATTTTTCTTGTATTACGCAGGCTATCCATGATTGGAGATACTTTGGCGCACGTGACAATCGCAGGGGTAGCGCTAGGATTTCTAACAGGGATTTATCCAATTGCGATGGGACTTGTTTTTGCTGTTGTGGCATCCTTTGCTATTGAAAAGCTGCGAAAAGCGTATAAAGGTTATGCCGAATTGTCGATAGCCATTATTATGGCCGGAGGAGTAGCCCTGGCTTCGTTGTTCTTCACACTTGGCATGGGTTACAATAATGATGTAATGAGCTATTTATTCGGCAGCATCTATACCCTGGATACTACCGATTTGTACGTAGTGGGAACGGTAACTGTTGTAGTCGTAATTGTGATCACTCTCTTTTTCAAAGAAATGTTCCTGCTCACCTTTGAGGAGGATGCTGCTTCTGTAAGCGGCTTACCGGTGAGGATGCTAAATCTTCTGATTACTGTGATGACCGCGCTTGTAATTAGTACAGCAATCAAAATCGTCGGCGCTCTGCTTGTCTCGGCATTACTGACAATACCTGCTGCCTGCAGCTTGCTAATCGCCAGAAGCTTTAAGCAATCAGTTGTTTTTTCTGTTATTATCGCGGAAATTGCTGTAGTTATCGGACTGATGGCTGCCGGGATCTGGAATCTAGCACCTGGTGCTACGATTGTACTTTTGCTAATCGCAATGCTAATATTAACACTGATTGGTAAAAAGGGTTTTTCTGCTTGATTGATGCAATAGTTGAGTCAACATATAAATAAATGCTGTGGGGGTAGTTATGTCCGATATTAATGTATGGGTTGCATTTGGAGCGGGCGTGGCTTCCTTCATTTCACCTTGCTGCTTGCCGCTGTATCCGTCGTATATATCATATATTACAGGCATGTCTGTCCAGACATTGAAAACGGAGCAGAACAGAAGAGATGTACGATTCAAAACCTTGACGCATACGCTGGCCTTTATCCTTGGATTCTCAGTAGTGTTCTATACACTTGGTTTTGGCGCAGGACTGTTTGGTGATTTTTTCAATCAGAATCGGACCCTTATTCGCCAGCTTTCGGCTATCCTCATTATTTTAATGGGACTTTTTTTGCTGGGTATTTTCCAGCCTCAATTTTTATTAAAAGAGAGGAAGCTGAATTTCAAATTTAAGCCAGCTGGATACATAGGTTCCTTTATTTTTGGTATAGGGTTCTCTGCAGGCTGGTCGCCTTGTGTGGGCCCTATTCTGGCGAGCATTATTGCCTTGGCGGTTAGCGAGCCGGGAACATGGGTTAGTATGATTACTGCTTATACTGTTGGCTTTGCTTTGCCTTTTTTTATACTTGCCTTTTTTATTGGTTCTACGAAATGGATTCTTCGTTATTCCGGGATCATGATGAAGGTAGGCGGAGCGCTAATGCTGCTGATGGGGGTATTGTTATTTACCAATAAAATGGCGCAAATTACGATATGGCTGCAGCAGTTAACTCCGGATTGGCTTAAATTTTAGAATGACCGATACACTTGCCAACGAACAAGCATAACATGTATCATTAACAGAGTAGCGGTATCATCATGAGAGAATTCCGCGTCAACTCAGCTGAAAAGAGGTAATCATTAGATGCCAACGCCCAGTATGGAGGATTATTTGGAGCGTATCTACAAATTGATCGACGAAAAGGGATATGCCCGGGTGTCCGATATTGCGGAAGGTTTGGAGGTTCATCCGTCTTCCGTCACCAAGATGATTCAAAAATTGGACAAAGACGAATATTTGATTTATGAAAAGTATCGCGGATTAGTATTGACGAGTAAAGGCAAGAAGGTAGGTAAACGACTTGTTGATCGCCACCAGCTTCTAGAGGAGTTTCTGGAGCTTATCGGTGTCGATCCTGATCATATTTATAAGGATGTCGAAGGAATCGAGCATCATTTAAGCTGGGATTCCATTACTTGCATTGCTACTTTGGTCGAATATTTCAAACGTGACGAGTCCAGATTAGAGGAGCTTAGAGGCGTACATCAAGAGCTTTTGGGTGAATCGTAAAATGAGCATCTGCCCAGCAAAGGCAGATGCTTTTTTATGTCTTTTTACTATTTTTCTATTAAACCGCAACTCTAGTATGAAAGTTAGCGTTAGAATAAAGTAGCAGTTATTTTACGAATGTACATTATAAAAGTTTTTGGAGGTAACAGATGAAATTACGTACATGGCTTATTCCTCTTCTTGTTATGATGATGATTATCCCGATGGTTGGCTCTCCGAAGGCTGGAGCTGCATCAGCGAAGGAAATCCAAATTTATCTGGATGGAGCTTTAGTTCCTAGTGACACATCACCTTACATCAAGCCCAAGGAGAATGTAACGATGGTGCCGCTAAGAGTAATCAGTGAAGGTTTGGGAGCGCGGGTTGAGTGGTCTCAGCAGACTAAAACAGCAGTTATTCAAAAGGACAACAATACACTCGTTCTTGTGATCGGCAAGAAGACTGCTGAAGTAAACGGAGAACAAGTTGGTCTGGATGTTTCCGTTGAAAATGTGAATGGCCGCACGATGGTCCCTATTCGTTTTGTCAGTGAACAGCTAGGATTGCAGGTGATTTGGAATCAGAGTCTTCGAACAATTACACTTGTATCCTCGGGATCAACGAATAATGGAGGTGAGGATGATACAACTTCAGAGCCCTCACAACCTTCGCAGCCATCCACAGGAGAGAACGGCTCTGGAACCTCGTCTAAAAAAGAGATGAGGGGTGTGTGGGTATCAACAGTATCCAATCTTGATTGGCCTACTAATAAATCATATGGCAATATTGAGTCTCAGAAGGCGGAGTACATCGCTTTGCTGGATGATGTTCAGGCTATGGGCATGAATGCAGTATTTGTTCAAGTACGGCCATCAGCTGATGCTATATATCCTTCAAAGCTGGTTCCTTGGTCAACCTATCTGACAGGCACGGCTGGAAAAGATCCTGGATATGATCCACTTCAATTTTTGATTGAGGAGACACATCGAAGAGGGATGGAATTTCATGCATGGTTCAATCCGTTCAGAGCTAGCACGGGCACGGATACTACAAAACTCCCGGCTAATCACGTAGCGAATGAACATCCTGACTGGATTGTGAAGTTTGGCGGTAAGCTGTACATTAATCCCGGAATACCGGAAGCTCGTGAGCATATAATCAGCGCAATAATGGAAGTTGTTAACGGATATGATATTGACGGGGTTCATTTGGATGACTATTTCTATCCGACAGGTGAGACTGCATCTAGCAAATTTAATGACGATAGTACATTTACCAAATATAATTACATGAAGCTGAGTAATAAAGGAGATTGGCGCAGGGACAACATTAATGACTTTGTCCAAAAGCTGGGAGGTACAGTTCATCAGAAGAAACCAAACATATCATATGGTATTAGTCCGTTTGGTGTTTGGAGAAATCAGGCTAGTGACGTTACTGGCTCTAATACCAAGGCAAGCGTTTCAGCTTATGATAGTACCTATGCCGATGTGCGCAAGTGGATTCAGAACGAGTGGGTTGATTATGTTACACCGCAAATCTATTGGAGCATGACACGGACAATCGTTCGATACGACATATTAGCTGACTGGTGGGCAAACGAAGTCAAAGGAACCAACGTGAAGCTGTACATCGGTCATGCACCATACAAAATCAGTACACCTGAAATTGGGTGGAACAGTGCACAAGAAATAATTGATCAGCTGAAGTATAACGAAAATATTCCAGAAATATCGGGCAGTATTTTTTTCAGTGCAAAAGATTTAAGAAGAAATCCATTAGGACTCATTCCATTATTGCAATCATATTATGTAAATGACTAATTAAATAGCATATAAACAGCCCCCGTTATCATACATAAGCAATAAACTTGTGTATGGATGGGGGTTTTCTAGTGTTAATCAACGGTGTATTTGAGGGTGGTGGTGTTAAAGGAATATCGTTGGCAGGAGCGGTAAAAGGGGCTGAAGAGCAGGGATTCTGCTTTCATCGGGTCGCTGGTACATCTTCAGGATCAATCGTAGCTTCACTTATTGCAGCAGGATACAGAGCTGAGGAGATGAAAAAGATCATTCTGAACACTTCGTTTACTCATTTTCTGAAGAGATCGGCATTTTTTAATGTAGCTATGGTTGGACCGGCGCTGCGCGTTTTGCTAAAAAAAGGGCTATATTCGGGTGAAGCGCTGGAACAGTGGATAAGGACAATATTGCTTGAAAAAGGGGTACGTACATTTAGTGATTTACCAACAGGGAAATTGCGGATTATTGCTTCAGACATTACGAGTGGTAGAATTCTCGTGCTTCCGGATGATTTGGAACGAATCAGCATAAAGCCTGGAAGCTTTGAAGTTGCTCGTGCAGTGCGAATGAGCTGCAGCATCCCATATTTCTTTGATCCAGTGCTGCTGAGGCTACCGCCAAAGCAATCTAAAGGCAAGCCATTTTCCGAGCAGTTTTTGCATATTGTTGATGGCGGGCTGTTAAGTAATTTTCCGCTATGGCTGTTTGACCGCGATCATAGAGTGGATAATGGGGACTTCATTCCAACGGTTGGATTTCAAATGGTGGGGAAAAACGGCAACCAGCCTCATGTTATTAAAGGTCCGTTTTCAATGCTTCAGGCGCTGGTGGAGACGATGCTATCGGCACATGACGAGAGGTATATTGAGCAGTTTAATCGCTATCGGACGGTTAAAATTCCAACCTTGGGAATAGGAACGACACAATTTGATATTGAACAAAAAGAAAGCCTGCTGCTTTATGAATCCGGTCTAATATCCGGGAATCGCTTCTTCGGAGACTGGAACATCCAGTATTACGAAGCGCAGTTCAAAAAGTATCAGCAGGCTAAGTAATTAAAGATGGATGTCCTATGGTTTTACCTTAACTTTAAATATAGAGTAGCAATAAGTAGAAAGTTTACATGTATTGCATGATTCTATTTACGTCATAAACTCGTTATTCACGAAAACCTATTGATTTTGGGCTAACATGCTAGACAATCTATAGACAGGAGTGGCAGAGGGTAGCTTGAAAGTATAATACGAGGAGGAATTTTGATGAGTAACTCAGTTAAGGTAGCAGAAAATCACAATGAAATTTATAAGTTCAAGGAGCTATTTGTTAATTTAAGAAGGGGTTGAGGTTTTCTAGACTAGTAAACCTTTCAGAACTTCAAATTGCAATTACTTTCTTGATTCCGGCACTGGAAAAAATTTTTATGGTCAATGAAAACGCCTATCGCATGTTAGAATGCTTATGGAATACTGATGTATTTGAACGTTTGTTTGAGCTAGAGATACTTCTTCTGAGGAATTGTTAAATGGCTTAGAAGAAGTAGAGGAAGCTGGATTCCGTTCATTTGGATGTAGAGATATTGATTTAGATACTTGCAAGAAAGCAGTGGATATATTATCGAAGTCACCGAAAGAAGAAGTCTATATTACTTTTTACGGTGGTGAACCTCTACTACGATTTGATATCATGAGGAATACACAAAGTAAAGCTTCAAAAAGTAATATATAATATGACAACGAATGCAACGCTGATGACTGAGGAAATAGCTAAATATTGGGCATCTTTGGAGAATCATTGTACACTGGTTAGCTTAGATGGACCGGAATGAGGATGTTAATTACACTAAAGGTGCTAATATACACATGTTGTAGTCTTGATTTGACTTTCCCGTAAAGTGGAAGTTGTGATAAATTAGCCTTCATTATGAAGCCATTCTATCTTCGCACATTCGCATGTGATCATGCTCCAAAGCTTTATGAGAAAGTTGAATCATTTTTTCAAAAGGGGGGGATTCCGTTTGCGCAAGTCCAATTTAACATCTTTGCTGCTTATAAGTTTACTTATGATTGGGTTGGCAGGTTGTACAAGCTTGCCAAAGGCTAATACTACAAAATTAAAGGTGATGACTTACGACAAAGAAAACAGATACTTTAATAATCAATATGGTGACATGTTCCATGCTCAGAACGGTTCGATTAAGATTGAGCTTGTCAGACCCAAAAGTAAGAAACTTGAGAGGACTGCTTCGAACTATGTGCAAGCTCTTGAGCAGTCTATCGAACAAGAACAACTGGATGTTCTCTACCTAAATATTGATGATTATAATCGGTTATCAGCAGCAGGGTTCTTGTTAGATCTTGAACCGCTAGTGGTGCGAGATCACTACAATATCGACACGATTTATCCTTCAATTACCAGTTTTCTAAGGGAGCAAGGCGGTGGAAGGTTGTATGGTTTTGCGCCTACATTCCAGCGACAAGCCATCTTTTACAATATGGACCTGTTCGATCAATATGGAATTGAGCCGCCACACGACGGGATGACTTGGCAAGAGCTGATCGACTTAGCAGGACGATTTCCTACCGATGGAGATGAGCAATCCAGGATATACGGCGGATTCACGTGTTTCGGGTTAGACAAAGAAAGCCCTCTACGAGAGTTAGGTGTGAGGATCGGTTTATCTATGGGATTGAAGGCAGTTAACCTTGATACAATGAAAGTTACAGTGGATACAGAAGGCTGGAAGCAAGCGTACGAACAAGCTCAAGCGGCACTATCAAAGAATGTCCTCCACAAGGGAGAATTTAACACGGATGAAGACTTCGCTGAACAGCAACTTTTTGCTAAGGGGCGGCAAGCAATGTTGATCGAAGATGAACCTAGCTGGGCATATAGTGTACTTGACTATATAAAAAGTGGTAAATCAGGGGTTAAGCCATTTAGGTTGGGTATGGTAGTTGGTCCGGTGGGTTCGTCTAATCGAGAAATAACAAGAGATCTGAACTTGAATAATGACTATGTATATGCGATTCGTGCCAATTCCTCCAATGTAGATGCTGCATGGGAATTGTTGAAGTTCATGCAGGGTGATGAGGTTGCAAGCAAATTGGCGAGAAGACCTGATAATGGAATACCTTCACGCATGGGTCAAACAAGCGGTTATTATGGAATTAACCTTGATGGATTCTATCACTTAACCTCCGTGCAACAGACTGCTTACTATGATGATCCTGATAATAACATTATTCCGGATGAATTCAAAGAAAAATATGAGGAGATTACTTATCGTGAATTGATTCAAGTAGAGAAGTCTCAAAAATCCCTTGATGAAGCGCTACAGACGATTCAACGAGATGCGCAAGTTGCCCTTGATGAAGCGTTCCTTGCCAGAAAAGTTAATGGAGAAAATGGGGGATTAGAGCCGGACAATGGCATGACCATCAATTGGGATGATTTTAAGACAGTACCTTTTAAATGACTATGCTATATGTTGAGCGGAGATAGGAGACGATGATGAACAGATCATGGTTGCAAGTAGTTACGATGTTTGTTGTTAGTTGCCTGTTAGTAGTAGGTTGTACTAGTGAATCTAAGGGTCCGATTGAACCAAAAGAGAATCAAGAGACGACTACGCTTAAGATCATCTATCATGATTCAGAATTATTCTACAAGCAATATGGAGATTGGTTCACCACGCTTAATGATCATATCCAATTTGAAGTAATCAGTGATGCTGACATTTACAAGGGTATGGGTGAAAAGACGAAGGAAGAGCTATATGCAGAGTTTATCCTTGAAGAACAGCCGGATATCTTGATTTTGGATCCTCATCAGTTTAAAAATCAAATTAACAATGGAATACTGACTGAACTTGATTCGCTTAGTACTAGAGATAACTATAATCTGGATGGGTTCGTTCCTGGTTTAGTTGATCAATTTCGTGAACTAGGCGGTGGTGGATTGTATGGGCTTACTCCGTCATTCTCAAGCAAGGCGATATTTTATAACAAGGACCTGTTCAAGAAAAATGACATAGAGTTACCATCTGATGGAATGAGTTGGTACGACATTATTGATCTTGCCCGTCGTTTTCCTACTGAAGGAGATAAACAGACACGAGTTTACGGATATAGCGGTGGAGAAGTGTATGAAGCCCCTATGGATCTAGTTACACTGATTGATAAGATGAGCCAGGCTGAAGGATTGTCGATCGTGAATACAGATAAGATGCAGGTGACCATAGATACAGATGCGTGGAAGAAAGTGATTCAGACCGCTATCAAGGCAGACCAATCGGGAGCTATATTTAATTCTATGGATGAATTATTCACTAGTGGAACGAATGAGGAGTTTTATGATAGCCAACAATTTCTCATGGGGCGTTCTGCTATGCACATTGGATCTGTAACATCGCTAGTACTTATGGATTATTACAAGAATGATTTGAACGATGATGTACCCTTTGAGATCGGTATTGCTGCTGGACCCGTCGATCCCCTTGATCCTACATCCACTTATGTAACTCCAGGTGATATATTTGCCATTAATATAGCATCAGTCCATCAAGATGCAGCATGGGAATTTATTAAGTATGTGTGCGGTGAATATTACGCTCGAGCTAGCTCCGAATCTAATGAATTGTTGTTAGGTCAACAACTGATATTAAGTCGATCAGGATTTATGAAGGACTATGAAGGAATCAGTTTAGAGCCGTTCTATCAATTAAGATCAAAATTGCTAAGGCGTAGTGACGATTGGTATAAGCTACCTGATCAATTCTTCAACGATTTTGCTACGATATTAAGTCGAGAACTAGAACTTGTGGAAAAAGGACAAAAGTCCCTTGATGAAGCAGTAGCAACAGTAAAGTCCGAAGCGCAAACGCTGCTTGATCAAGCTGTAAATGAAATGAAATTAAAGGAGTCTACTAAGTAAGTTGGAGGGAAGTAGCACAATGAAAGAGTATAAAAAAGATTTTGTGCTATTTTTTATACTATAAAAAGGTTGAATATACCTAAAAGATCAATATTGCTAATATTATCTATTATGATAATGTCGAATGTTTTATCATTAGCATTCCCTCTATTCTTCGGCAACATAATTAATGGTATAATAAGTAAATCATTTTATACAATAAAAATGAATTTACTTTACATGTTCTTATGTTTTGTAGTTTCTACTGTATTAGATTACAAAAATCAAAAAATGATTATTAAGCTTAGTACCAGACTATAAGTATGCTAATTTCTTTAATATTTATGGTATATATAAGTCCAATTCTAACACTTGTAACCGCGCTGGTGGAGACGATGCTATCGGCACATGACGAGAGGTATATTGAGCAGTTTAATCGCTATCGGACGGTTAAAATTCCAACCTTGGGAATAGGAACGACACAATTTGATATTGAACAAAAAGAAAGCCTGCTGCTTTATGAATCCGGTCTAATATCCGGGAATCGCTTCTTCGGAGACTGGAACATCCAGTATTACGAAGCGCAGTTCAAAAAGTATCAGCAGGCTAAGTAA
>RCUF01000214.1_pt1 | contig 26526 bp, 27 predicted proteins | sample 2166311 | NCBI WGS metagenome assembly RCUF01 (sample SAMN09932608, study PRJNA488358) | compost metagenome | feature: garden; material: soil; isolation source: compost soil in 4-hydroxybenzonitrile-enriched culture | place: Germany: Experimental Botanical Garden Goettingen | collected 2016-01-27
ACTGACTTGTAATCAGTAGGTTGGGGGTTCAAGTCCTCTCGCCGGCACCATTTTTGAATTTTGAAAAATCTAGGGAACTGTGGTGTAGAGGCCTAACATGCCTGCCTGTCACGCAGGAGATCGCGGGTTCGAATCCCGTCAGTTCCGCCATTTTTACAAAGTTATATTACCCTGTTGGGAGCCATTAGCTCAGTTGGTAGAGCACCTGACTTTTAATCAGGGTGTCGAAGGTTCGAGTCCTTCATGGCTCATCAGAAGTCATCAACTTATAGTTGATGGCTTTTTTTGTATTGTTTTAAGTTATGTTTTAATATAGCTTTTTTATTTTACGGTATCGACAGGTTATAATGAGTTCATTATGTTCGCTTAGTGCTTATTCTATATTCTAAAAAAAGTGAAGTGGTGATCGCGTGACTCTGAATACAGAATGGATTCAGCAACAGCTTCAGAATATTATTCAAGCGCCTTTTACCATAGTGCCTTGGTACCCGGAAATGATGGCAGAGGGAGAGACAGCCGATTCAGTTATACCGGATAGATCGTTTGTCCATGACAACAAGCTATATTTTCCGTTTCGTGCGTCGGCAGGTGAACTGGCTGCCTTTGTGGTAGAGGCCAGGTATTTGACGGATCGAGAACGGAAACTGGTAGAAGCGCTATTGGGGAACATGGAGCAGGTCTGGCAGAACGGTCCACAATTGTCGGATAACCCAGTTTATAGCGAGGAAGAGCGGATGAATCGTTTTGGACAATGGCTCATACAGCAGGCTGCCAATCTAAACAGAGAAGAAGAGGTTCCTGATGAATTGCAGCTTCGTGATTCGCTATCAGCGTGTATGGTTCCGATTTTACTGAATGGCGAGGGAACACAGGAGGGGGCTATTACCTATACGCAGCTCCATCGATTGTTAGCGAGCTATTTTGGAGGGGAAGTGCTGCTTACTCCATTGGACGAACAGTCTTGGCTGATTATGGCTAAAAAGGAGCTTTTATTAGGAGCGGACGATGAACGGGATAAAGACACTGAATCCAGGGATGCAGATTTTACGGAATCGCTGGAGGAGGTTCTTACAGCTTTTAGCTTGGGCCTATATGAGCTTATTGCGAATGAGTGGGTGGGTGTATTCCATTTGGCGGTTTCTAAGCCTTCGATCCCTTTGCAAAGTCTTCCCCAAGAGCTGAATTTGTTATGGGAGACGATACATCTGGGCAAGATTTTTCATGTAACAGAGCACATCCACTTTTCATGGGAGCTTCATTTAGAAAGGCTGTTAAACCGCATTCCCAAGGAACAACGCGTACTATTTTTAGAGCAGGTAATGAAATCATCTGTCATACTGGAAGACTCAGAAACGATGGCTACATTAGATATCTTTTTTCAACTGGATTGTAATGTGAGTGAGACAGCTAAGCGTCTCTATGTGCATCGAAATACATTGATTTACCGTTTGGACAAGATCAAACAGGAGACCGGATTGGACGTGCGGACGTTTAATGATGCAGTTTTGGTCAAGCTCTATCTGCTATTGTACAAAGTGACAAAAAGGAAATAGCATCTTTGTGCAGTTTGCGAATAGCCACGCTACGCGGACTAGGGTAAGATACAAGTAAGAAATGTATTCGATTTCATAACTTGATCTTAGGGAGGCAAAAGCTATGGCTGGTGTACGTTTAGAGCATATTTTCAAAAAATATCCGGGTGCAGATAAAGCTACGGTTGTTGATGTCAATTTGGACATTCGAGATAAAGAATTCCTCGTATTGGTTGGTCCCTCCGGTTGCGGGAAGTCTACTACACTTCGTATGATTGCTGGTCTGGAGGAAATTTCAGATGGTAAATTGTACATTGGGGATCGTGTTGTGAACGACGTGGCTCCAAAGGACCGCGATATCGCGATGGTATTCCAATCCTACGCCCTGTATCCGCACATGAGCGTGTACCAGAACATGGCGTTTGGTCTGAAACTGCGCAAAGTTAAGAAAGAAGAAATCGACAAGAAAGTACGCGAAGCTGCCAAAATCCTCGATATCGAGCACTTGCTGGAACGTAAACCTAAGGCGCTGTCCGGTGGTCAACGCCAACGTGTTGCTCTGGGCCGTGCGATCGTCCGCGATCCTCAAGTCTTCCTGATGGATGAGCCGCTCTCCAACTTGGATGCTAAACTTCGTGGTCAAATGCGTGCTGAAATCACTAAACTGGTTAAACGCCTTGAAACCACTTGTATCTATGTAACACATGACCAGATTGAAGCCATGACGATGGGTGATCGGATTGTAGTTATGAAGGATGGTATTATCCAACAAGCTGCATCCCCAGATGAACTGTACAACCGTCCAGTGAATCTGTTCGTTGCTGGTTTTATCGGCTCTCCTACGATGAACTTTATCACAGGTAAGCTGGTTGAAAAAGAAGGTGCATTGCATTTTACTGCGCCAGGTCTGGACCTGTTCGTACCAGAAGGTAAAGGACAGATTTTAAAAGCGAAGGGCTATATCGGCAAAGATGTGATCTTGGGTATCCGTCCTGAGGATATTCATGAAGAGCCTGTATTCTTGGAGGCTTCTCCGAATACGATCTTTACATCCACTGTGGATGTAACGGAAAATCTCGGTCATGAAATGCTGTTGTACCTGAGCGGTGCCGGAAATGATACGATTATTGCTCGTGTAGACGGACGTTCTAATACTCGTGATGGTGTCAAAGCGAAGTTGGCTGTTGATATGAACAAGGTTCATATTTTTGATAAGGAATCGGAATTGAGTATTCTGGTTGGCGAATAAAATTTGCCTCTGGAAGAGAGTCGCAGTTTTCCCCAAGCGGAGAACTGCGACTCTTTTTGTATATCGCATACGGCTACTAGCTTCGGCATTGCATTCATTGGAAAATTCCGATACGATGGGTACAATGGTACAGGTCTAGATGCAGGCAAGGTTCGTTGGCAAGGGTCCTAGATGGGATCAATCCAGCTGTCGGAATAGAGTTAGCCTGGAACCATAGTGTTAAATCAAGTGGAGTGTGGATTGATGCAGTGCAGCATAGACTGGCGTTGGGCTGTATGGTTAATAGGGTAAAGCTACATAAATCAAATGACGTATAGAATCCGGTGTTGCAGATGAAGGGGAGAATACAATGGCTAAACAGGTAAAGGTATCCGAGCTTGTACAGCAGTTTCAAATGGAAGTTATTTCTGGTGAAAAAGGTCTGCGAAGACTGATCACAGTGGATGATTTGAATCGCCCAGGTCTGGAGATGGCCGGGTATTTTGAATATCATACACAGGAGCGGGTACAGCTTCTGGGAAGGTCTGAGTTGGCTTTTCTGGGGATGCTGCCACCTGAGGAGCGACGGGATCGGATGGAGCGTCTGTGTACAGAGCTGACTCCATGCATTATCATCACACGTGGTCTGGAGGTACCGGCTGAGTTAGTGGAGGCGAGCGCAGAACGAGATATTCCTGTACTGCGTACTAATATGGCGACGACGATTTTATCAAGCCGTATCACAGGCTTTCTCGAAAGAAAGCTGGCTCCTACGGCGACTATTCATGGTGTACTGTGTGACGTGTATGGCGTGGGAATGCTTATCACAGGAAGTAGTGGAATTGGTAAAAGTGAAACAGCACTGGAACTGGTTAAACGTGGACATCGCTTGGTAGCAGATGATGCGGTAGAAATTCGGCAAACGTCCGATTTTCAGCTGCATGGTACAGCACCTGAGCTGATCCGTCACCTGTTGGAAATTCGTGGCGTGGGCATTATTAATGTGATGACGCTGTTTGGTGCTGGTGCAGTTCGTAATAACAAACGGATTACATTGGTTGTCCGTCTGGAGGCATGGCAGCAGGACAAGCAGTATGACCGTCTTGGTCTTGATGAGGAAACGACACGCATTATTGATACGGATGTTCCACTAGTTACGATCCCAGTTCGTCCGGGCCGAAACTTGGCTGTTATTATCGAGGTGGCGGCGATGAACTATCGTTTGAAACAAATGGGCGTTAATGCAGCCCTGCAATTTACAAACAAGCTGACTGCTACGATTTCTGAAGATATGGAAGAGATGGATTAAGGGTGGTTTGTTCGTTTGCAAGGAAGAACGAGGAGTGAGAGAAACATATGTCAACGGCAACATTACTGCTGAATCCGATCGCTTTTTCAATCGGGGCAATCAAGGTCCACTGGTATGGACTTATTTTGGGGCTGGCGGCGCTTGTGGGTTTATATCTCGCCATCCGTGAAGGAAAAAGATTCGGTATTCCGCAGGACTTTTTTATGGATATGCTGCTTCTGGGTGTTCCATCAGCTATTATTGGAGCGCGTATTTATTATGTAGCCTTCAAATGGGAAGACTACCGAGATAATCTATGGGATGTTTTTAAAATTTGGAATGGCGGTATTGCGATATACGGTGCCTTGATCGGGGCCATTATATGTGCGGTCATTTATTTCCGGTATAAAGGGTATAACTTCTGGCGTATCGCTGATATTTGTGCACCAGGTCTACTAATCGGTCAAGCGATTGGACGCTGGGGTAATTTTGTCAATCAGGAAGCCTACGGTGGACCGACGGAAGAAGCTTTTTTGCGAAATCAACTGCATCTGCCGGATTTCATTGTGAATCAGATGAACGTTAACGGGGTGTTCCATCACCCTACATTTTTATATGAATCACTGTGGAGTATTGTAGGTGTGATTTTGCTGCTCGTCATTCGTCGTATGAAATTTGTACGTGCAGGCGAAATGTTTGCGTTTTACTTCATTTGGTACTCGATTGGTCGTTTTTTCATCGAGCGTGTACGGACGGACAGTTTGGCTTTTCAGGGACCGGATTGGCTCGCTTCCTTTGTAAATGCCCTGTGGTCTCCTATGGTATGGTTAGGGTTTGAACCAGGGCATCTGGACCCAAGTTACGGTAACGTACGGATATCACAATTGCTGCCTATTTTCATTGTGGTGGCTGCCGTGATTTTCATTTTGGTTCGTCGCCGGAAGGGCACATCTGTTGCTCGGTATAGCGATCCGATTATCTCTAGCAAAGCGGGGATTGATCAGGTACCTGACGTGACGCCAGAACAGGTATCCCGTCCAGGACAAGATGCGGTTCCTCCAACAGCTACGGCGGATAAGCTACCTAAGGAAGACACGGACGAGGACAAGAAGGAGCATCTATGATAAATACGATTTTGTTTGATTTAGACGGCACCATCATGGATACGAATGAGTTGATTATCAGCACATTTCTACACATTTTGAATCATCCGGATGCTGATCCGCTGACGCGGGAGCATATTATTCCTCATATGGGTGGAACGCTGGACGATCAACTCCGTACTTTTTCGGGATTAACGGATGTATCTGGGTTAGTTAAGGACTACCGTGCTTATAATCAGATTCATCATGATCAAATGGTGAAGCCATTTCCATATGTCATTGAGGTCATTCAGGAGTTGCGTGCGAGAGGGATTAAGCTGGGGGTTGTGACAACCAAAATACGACCATCCACGATACGTGTACTTAATCTGTTCAATCTGACTTCCTCAATGGACTATATTGTAACGGTAGACGATGTGGAACATCCAAAGCCACACGCTGAACCAGTGCTCAAGGCCTTGACAGGTTTGAATGCTGAAGCAAAGCATACATTGATGGTCGGAGACAGTTCTTTTGATATTTTGTCAGCTCAGGCAGCAGGTGTGAAATCGGCTGGTGTAGCTTGGTCGCTCAAGGGCGAGGAAACTCTGCGCGGATATGGGCCTGACTACATGTTGTATGATATGCGGGATTTGCTGAAGCTGGAGCTTCAAGGTGTCAACGTATCGTGAGAAAGGTGAACCGCTATCCTGTAGAAGGTCCCAATGCGTTGTGGCAGATTTATCGGACGGTGAGCCGCTGGAAAGGCATTAAGAACTTTATTTTTATACAGATTGCCCGGTATTGTCCTGTGCTTTCTCTGAAAAACGTCATTTACCGCAGAATGCTGGGAATGAAGGTGGGGCAACATGCGGCCTTCGGCCTGATGGTGATGGTGGATGTTTTTTTTCCGGAGCATATTACGATAGGGAACAATTCGGTCATTGGATATAACACGACGATACTGGCTCACGAATACCTCATTGAGGAGTATCGTATCGGTAAAGTGGTGATTGGTGATCATGTGCTGATCGGCGCCAACACAACCATTCTGCCGGGTGTCACCATTGGTGACGGAGCTATCGTAGCGGCTGGAGCGGTCGTGCATAAAGACGTGCCCGCAGGTGCATTTGTGGGTGGCAATCCGTTGCGTGATTTAAGACGCTCTGGTGTGGATGAGTAGTAAATAGCACAATAAGGAAGGCCCCTTATGTATTAAGGGGTCTTTCTTGTGTTGTTTTTCTGTATAATAAGTGGGGTAATGCATGTTGATTATGTTTAAAAATTGATAAAAGACATATTTGCAAGGCGATATGGGAGCGTGTTGATTTGGTCAAAAAAGAACGTATACCAGAGCTTGATATTTACCGGGGAATATTAATTGCAGCCGTTGTTACCATTCATGCGACTTCAATGGCTTTAATTGATGCGCGTCATTCTCTATTGTTTTATCCTTTTCTATTTTTAAATATGTTTAGTAGCTTTGCGGTGCCAGTATTTATTTTTGTGAGCGGGTTTGTTTTATTTTACAATTATGTCGATAGGCCGCTTCGTGGTAAGAATATGCTAGTGTTTTTCCGAAAAAGACTGATGTTTATTGTGATACCGTACGTTTTGTTTTCTCTTGTGTATTATTTGACCTTGGTAACACGCGGGTTGATGCCGCTCAGTGATCTTCCACTCGTGCTGTTAACGGGAAAGGCGTACACGCATTTGTATTATGTCATCATCATCATCCAATTTTATTTGGTCTTCCCGCTGTTGTTGTGGGGAGTGCAGCGCTTATGTCATTGGATATCGAGTCCACGAAGAGCAGCCTGTATCATTTTGGCAGTAGGGTTAGCCATTCAATGGGGATTCGTATTGCTGAACAAATACGTTTGGCAAGAGGAAAGAGGAAGTCTTGCGATTACGTATATCAGTTATTTTGCCTTGGGCGCAGCTGTAGCGATTGGATATGAAGGGTTTAAAAAGTGGCTTTTTCCAGTGTCAGGTACAGTAATTAGACGTGGTCAGTTGATCAGTTGGTGGGGGTTGTGGGCGGCTTGGCTACTCGTGGGTATAGCTTATGTACAAATATGGTTTGTAGCATATCGCAAAGGCATCTATGCAGACTCACTGATCTATGAACTACTCCGTAATGCACATGCCCTCGTATCTGCATTAGTGTTGTTTCAGTGCTCGGTTTTATTATATCGTCATACTAATGATAGGCTGCGAATGTTAATCAGTTGGTTGGGGGCATGTTCTTTCGGTATTTATTTACTTCACCCGGCGTTACTGCGGGTGTATCGCAAGTTAGATTTGCATGGAACACCGATAGAATATATCTTCTCCGTTGCCGGTGGATGGTTGTTGGCGCTGTTTGGCTCATGGCTGATTGTGACGTTGTGTTTTCGATATGTTCCATTTGCATGGATCGGTTTGGGCACGGTTCCGAAGTTTCCTTCCCGGAGTAAAGATGAACAGGTGAATAATAGCTAAATATTTTGATTTGGACTGTTAGCTTAAAGCTGGCAGTCTTTTTTTAGAGTATAGAGTTTTTAAATTTTCAGTGGAGCTGAACAACTCTATATGCACAAAAAAATTAACGTAGGCGCGGTCTTGCTCCGTGAAAATACGTTGATAGATGTTTTTCATATAGGATTCATGTATTTTGCATTGGATAAAATATAGAGAGGGCAGCAGCTTGGCGAATCTGTAAAAAAGGGCTGCGCCGTTCGGTTGACGTTCACAAGTAGAGCATGATAATATATCGAATATACTTTAGTTTGTTAGCACTTTACCATGATAAAGATATTGTGAAATCATGAGGTGATAGAGATGTCTAAGCCAAAAGGATTCGAGATCCCTGTAGGGGTTCGAGATTATCTTCCGCGTGCAGTGTCGAAGCTGCGGGCCATTGAACTGAATGTACTCGAATGCATGGAGCGTTGGGGTTACCGCCAGATTATGACGCCTACGATGGAATACTACGATACGGTGGGAGTGGCTAGTTCTACTTCCGATCGGAAGCTGTTTAAATTACTCAATAACCGGGGGACCACGTTGGTGCTGCGATCGGATATGACCGCTCCAATTGCACGGGTGGTATCTTCGTTGCTAAAGGAAGAGGAAGTACCACTCCGACTTTCCTATCACGCAAATGTATTTCGGGCGATTGAGGAAGAGGCAGGAAGAGAAGCGGAGTTTTTTCAGACGGGTGTGGAACTGGTGGGTGATGATTCACCTGAGGCTGATGCAGAAGTTGTAGCATTGGCAATTGCATCATTACAGGCAGCAGGGGTGACCTCTTTTAAAATTGCCATGGGGCATGTGGGATTCCTGAACGGCTTATTTGAGGAAATCATTCCCGGCCGTCAGGCTGAACAACAAGCGCTAAAGGAACTGTTGCTCAGTCGTGATGTAGTGGGCTACCGAACAGCGATTGAAGCTTTGGGCTTGGCTCCCGAACACCGGGATAAACTTGAGGCTATTCTGCGGCTGCGCGGTGGAAAAGAAATTTGTGACCAGGCTACCCGTCTTAGTGTGGAGCAGCAGACGATTCAATCCATTGCACATTTGTGTGAGGTATGGGAAGTGCTGGAGGCTTACGGCGTATCTGAGCATGTGTTAATCGACCTTACCATGATCGGGGATTTTTCATATTATACAGGAATGACTTTTGAGGGCTATGCGGCGGAGATTGGGTTCCCGGTATGCAACGGAGGCCGCTATGACAATCTGCTTCAGCAGTTTGGTCGATCCGTACCTGCAACGGGATTTGCATTGAAGACAAACCGGATCGTCGATGGTGTAGATGGTATCCAAATGGAAACGAAGCTTCCTATACTTATCCGTTATGACGAACAGGGACGCCAGGAGGCGTTATCCGCAGCGGCAGAGCTACGCGCAACAGGTCTTACTGTGGTGACAGGGCTCACAGAGGGACCGGAAGATCGACGTCGTGAGCAGCAGGGCCTGTATGCAGAGGTATACAGCTATACAGCTGAAGGAAGACAGCCAGTACAAAGGAGGGAATTGCCGTGACGGAAACATTGAAGGTAGCCATGCCAAAGGGACGGATTTATAAGCAGGCTTCTGAGCTATTTCGCCGAGCGGGGGTTCCCATTCCGTTGGATGTGGACGAGACGCGCAAGCTGGTCATCCCACTGCCCGAGCTGGGCATGGAATTTATTATGGCGAAGCCCGTTGATGTTCCTACGTATGTGGAGTACGGGGCGGCGGACATTGGCATTGTGGGCAAGGATGTTTTGCTGGAAGAAAACAAGGATGTGTATGAACTGCTGGATCTGGGGATTGCCCGTTGTCGGATGTCGGTGATTGCTTTACCAGATTGGCAGCCAGGTATTCGTCAGCGGGTCGCTACAAAATATCCGAATGTGGCTTCCCAGTATTTTCGGGAGCAAGGTCAACAGGTGGAGGTTATTAAGCTGAATGGCTCCATTGAGCTGGCGCCGTTAATTGGTCTGGCAGACCGCATTGTTGATATGGTAGAGACGGGGCAGACCTTGCGGGAGAATGGATTGGTCGAGCAGATCAGCATACTGGATATTACCAGTCGTCTGATTGCCAATCGGGTCAGCTACCGGATGAAAAACAGCTCGATTCAGGCATTGTGTGATCGATTGCATCAGGTGATTCCAAATGCGGTGGCACCCCGGGAGTAATTGGACTAAGGGAATAAGCCAAGGGTTAAAGGGGCATTCTGCAAGCTGCAAGTAAGGGGGAATGGACAAATGAAGATCGTATCAGCCCGTGATTTCAGTCTCCAACGGGAGGTGGATTACGGCACACCTGAGCAAAATGAGGCTGTGCGTACCATTATTCAGTCGGTACGCCAAGAGGGGGATGAGGCTGTCCTGCGGTATACGCAATCGTTTGATGGTGTATCGCTGACAGCAGAGCAACTTCGTGTGACGGAGGAAGAATTGAAGGCGGCATATGATAAGGTAGAGCCTTCTTTTTTACAGGCGATTCGAGAGGCGGCGGATAATATCCGTGCTTTTCACGTGAAGCAAAAACGTAATTCGTGGATGGACTTACAGCCAGATGGTAGCTTGCTCGGTCAAATTATCCGACCGTTGAAACGTGTAGGCGTGTATGTTCCGGGCGGTAAAGCAGCCTATCCATCCTCGGTGCTGATGAATGTTATTCCCGCTCAGGTGGCTGGTGTACCGGAGATTGTCATGGTGACACCCCCGGCGACGGGCGGCAAGGCAGGGATAGATCCATATACACTGGTGGCTGCGGCAGAGGCTGGTGTAACGGAAATATATAGGGTTGGCGGAGCGCAGGCGATCGCCTCTCTCGCTTACGGAACACATAGCATTGAGCCAGTCGATAAAATTTGCGGTCCCGGCAACATTTATGTAGCGTTGGCGAAGCGCGAGGTGTATGGCGCGGTGGATATCGACAGTATAGCGGGACCAAGTGAAATTGTCGTGTTGGCTGACGATACAGCAAATGCCTCTTATGTAGCAGCTGACCTGCTTTCACAGGCAGAACATGACGAAATGGCCTCAGCCATACTGGTTACGCCTTCGCAACGCTTGGCCGAAGAAGTATCAGCTGAAGTACAGCGCCAATTGGCGGAGCTGCCGCGCAGAGATATTGCTGCTGCATCGGTGGAGGCATATGGGGCTATCATTGTCGTCGACACTTTGGAAGAGGGCATCCATATTGTAAACCGACTGGCGCCGGAACATTTGGAAATTATGACAGAGCAGCCGATGGAGCATGTGGGTCTGATTGAAAACGCGGGAGCTATTTTCCTGGGAGCATACAGCTCGGAGCCAGTAGGCGATTATTTTGCCGGACCTAACCACATTATCCCGACGAATGGAACGGCGCGGTTTTCTTCGCCAGTGGATATTGATGATTTTATCAAGAAGTCGAGTATGATCTATTACAGCAAGGAAGCACTGCTGCGCAATGGAGAGACGATTATGCAGCTTGCCCGCCATGAAGGACTGGAAGGTCACGCACGGGCGATACAAGTTCGATTGGACAATGAAAAGAAGGCGGTGGATGGCGATGGGGAACGAAAATAACGTAACAGAACGTACAGGCAGCGTCAGCCGAAAGACGAACGAAACGGATATTCAGCTATCTTTTGCAGTAGACGGCACAGGGCAAGCTGAGATTGAAACGGATGTTCCTTTTCTGAATCACATGCTGGATTTGTTCACCAAGCACGGACACTTTGACCTGAATGTAGAGGCCAGAGGGGATGTTGATATCGACGATCATCATACCGTAGAGGATATTGGTATTTGTCTGGGGCAAACCTTGCTGGAAGCGTTGGGTGATAAAAAAGGAATCAAGCGCTATGCCAGCGTCTTTGTACCGATGGATGAGGCGCTCGCGCAGGTTGTCATTGATCTGAGTAACCGCCCTCACTTTGAGTATCGTGCGGAGTATCCGTCACAGCAGGTAGGGAGCTTTTCGACGGAGCTGGTGCATGAATTTCTGTGGAAATTTGCGTTGGAGGCTCGCATGACGCTACACGTCATCGTTCACTACGGGCAAAATACCCACCATATGATTGAGGCGGTGTTCAAAGCGCTGGGACGTGCACTGGATGAAGCGACATCCATTGATCCGCGGGTGACGGGAGTGCCTTCAACGAAGGGAGTGCTGTAGTCCATGTCTATTGCTATTGTGGATTACGGCAGAGGCAATCTGCATAGTGTGAGCAAGGCCGTTGAACGTCTTGGCTATGAGGCTGTAGTAACGGGAGATGCCCAAGTGATTCGTTCCTCCAGCGGTGTGATTTTGCCAGGTGTAGGGGCATTCGGGGACGCTATGGAGCATTTGCGTTCCAGCGGATTGGATCGGGTAATTCAGGAGGTTGCCAGCGCTGGACAACCACTGCTCGGTGTTTGTCTAGGAATGCAACTGTTGTTCACTCGTGGTGAAGAATACGGCAGTCACGAAGGGCTTAATATTTTACCAGGCGAGGTCGTTCGATTTGCTCCTGATCTGGGGGTTAAAGTGCCGCATATGGGCTGGAATCGTCTGTGTATGATTCAGCCGGACCACCCGTTGTTACAGGGCTTGGAGGAAGGACATGTGTATTTTGTGCATTCCTATCATGCGAAGCCGGAGGTCGAAAGTGACCTGCTGGCGGTGACCGATTATGGCGGGCCCGTAACAGCTATCGTGGGCAGAGGCCATGTATATGGCATGCAGTTCCACCCAGAGAAAAGCGGGGCAATGGGGATGCGACTGCTTCGTCAGTTTTTGGAACTAGCGGAAGTGGAAAAGCGAGCGTAACGATTCGTGAGTATGCAGTTGGTGGTACGCCCACTTTGGTCGTTGATTGATGTAAAGGCATATAGATGTTGAATAGCTCACAAGGGGGTCATACTTTGTTCACGATATACCCGGCGATTGATATTCGCAATGGCAAATGTGTACGACTGGTACAAGGAGATTATAACCAGGAGACGATATACAACGAAAACCCGGTGGAGGTTGCCCAAGAATGGGAGCGTTTGGGCGGCTCCTACATTCATTTGGTTGATTTGGACGGTGCTAAAGCAGGTCAACCGGTGAACGATGAGCTCATTGGGCGCATCGCTTCTGCGGTGCAAGTGCCTGTACAAGTGGGTGGCGGCTTGCGTACACGTGAACATGTGGAGCGGCTGTTGTCGCTGGGCGTGAGCCGTGTGATCTTGGGTACGGCAGCGATTGAGGATCGTGCTTTTACGGAAGCGGTATTGGGTACCTACGGTGATCGGATCGCCATTGGTCTGGATGCACGGAATGGCTATGTGGCCACGCGCGGATGGCTTGAAACCTCGGAAGTTCGAGCGGACGAATTGGCTGCTGAGTTGGCCTCCAAGGGAGCTGAAACGTTCATTTTTACAGACATTTCCCGCGACGGAATGATGCAAGGCCCGAATGTGGAGGCGATCGTAGCGCTTGCGAAAAGCAGTGGAAGAACCGTGATCGCTTCCGGCGGTGTCAGCAAGATGGACGATCTAATCACGCTGAGCACCTATGCGAAAGAGGGTGTAGGCGGTGCTATTGTGGGTAAGGCATTGTATACGGGCAGCATTGATTTACAGGTCGCGGTACAAGCTGTAGCAAAGGCATAGGGGGAGTAGGCATGCTGGCTAAACGTATTATTCCCTGCTTGGATGTAAAGGATGGCAGGGTGGTTAAGGGCGTTAATTTTGTGAACTTACGCGATGCAGGCGATCCGGTGGAATTGGCGGCACTTTATGATCGGGAAGGGGCGGACGAAATCGTATTTCTGGATATTTCTGCTTCAGTTGAAGGGCGTGCCACCATGGAAGAAGTAGTTCGTCAGACAGCCGGGGAAATTGCCATTCCTTTCACCGTAGGTGGCGGGATATCTCATGTCGATGATATGAAACGCATTTTGCGTGCCGGAGCTGATAAAATTGGCGTAAATACGGCAGCTGTCCGTAACCCTCAGCTGATTGCGGAGGGTGCGCGCAGCTTTGGCTCACAATGTATCGTTGTTGCCATTGATGCCAAGTACAACGAGGCGTGGGGCGAGTGGGAAGTGTATACGCACGGAGGCCGCACGCCATCTGGTATCCGAGCCTTGGCCTGGGCCAAGGAAGCTGAACAGTTGGGAGCCGGTGAGATTCTGCTGACCAGCATGAATGCGGACGGAACCAAGGACGGCTTTGACCTGCCACTGACTTCCGCGGTATCGGATACCGTTGGGATTCCAGTTATCGCTTCTGGCGGAGCAGGCAAACAGGAGCATTTCTATGACGTGTTTACGGCGGGCAAAGCGGATGCTGGATTAGCAGCAACGATTTTTCATTATAAAGAAATAGGAATCCCTGAGCTAAAACGGGATTTGAAGCGCAGAGGAGTGGAGATACGATGAGCAACGAATTGAACCAACAGCTATCTCTGGAGCAGATACTGGATAATGTACGCTGGAATGAGGCAGGACTTGTCTCGGCGATTGTGCAGGATGATGCTACGCTTCAGGTGCTTACGCTGGCCTACATGAACCGCGAGTCGCTGAAACTATCTTTGGAGTCGGGAGAGACCTGGTTCTGGTCTCGTTCCAGACAGGAGCTGTGGCATAAGGGGGCTACTTCGGGGAATACGCAAAAAATCACCTCCATCCAGCTGGATTGTGACGGTGATGCCCTGTTGGTACGTGTCATTCCGAGCGGTCCTGCCTGTCATACAGGAGCAACGAGCTGTTTTTTTCGTAATATTTCCGCGCCAGGAACGGCTGTAGCACCTGTTGCAGGAAATGCAGGAGACCACACGTTGGTAAATGATGTTTCCAGTGCTTCAGCAGACCGCTTTGAGGTACTTGCCCAGCTGGAGGCGATTATTAAGGAGCGCGAAGAGACACGTCCTGAAGGGGCCTACACGACTTATCTTTTTGATAAAGGTGTAGACAAAATCTTGAAAAAGGTTGGCGAAGAAGCATCCGAGACAATCATTGCCGCCAAAAATAAAGATAATGACGAACTGCGCCTGGAGGTCAGCGATTTGATTTATCACCTGCTGGTGCTGTTGCAGGAGCGCAAGCTACCGCTCGATGACGTGCTGGCTGAGCTGAATCGCCGTCATGAACGTCCTCGTCGTGATTAGTACGGTTTGTTGTAGTGTTGAAAGGGGGAGGGCCGCATGAAAATTGACTATCATACGCATCACGCCCGCTGCGGTCATGCCATAGGGAGTCTGGAAGAGTATGTACAGCAGGGAATTCGGCTAGGGCTGGATCAGCTCGGCTTGTCCGATCACATGCCACTACTGCATGTAAAACCGGCTGACTATTACCCGGAAATGGCAATGCCTATGGAGGAGCTGCCCCGATACGTGGAAGAATGTTTGGAACTGAAGGAACGTTTTAAAGGGCAAATTGATATTCGTGTTGGCTTGGAAGGCGACTACATCGAGGGCTGGGAACGAGAAATCGAAGACATCATCACCGCGTATCCCTGGGATTATGTGATTGGTTCCGTCCACTTTCTCGGTGAATGGGATGTCACGGACTTCCGTCAGGTACACCATTGGGAAGGCAAAAATGTGCTTGAGGTGTACCGCACGTATTATGATGCAGTTTCCAAGGCGGCAGCTACCGGTTTGTATGACATCATGGGTCATCTGGATGTCATTAAGCGCTTCGGCTATCATCCGAGGCCGGAGGAAATGGAGGAGCTGCGTGAACTGGAGCGTGCCGCAATTTCAGCCGTTGCCCGTAGCGGTCGGGCGATGGAACTGAATGCATCAGGGCTTTCGAAGCCCTGTGCCGAGATGTTCCCGAGCCGCCGCATGCTGGAAGAAGCTTTTTCGCTAGGCATCCCGCTGACCGTAGGATCGGATGCTCATGATCCGGCGAAGCTGTCCGAGCACTTGGAGAAGGCACGCGCGCTTCTATATGAAGTCGGCTATCGCGAGCTTGCCGTATTTCAGCATCGCGAGCGCTCGCTGGTGCCGCTGACGCTTTAATTATTACGTTTATTGGGTCTATGTATCATTTCCAGTGGTTAGCCGAACGCTCCCTATTTATACAGGGAAAAAGCGCTCGGCTATTTAGCGTATTCTTATATACATATCTATAGGTATACAAGAGTGTATCCGATTTTTGGAATGAGGCAGGATCGACTGTCAAGTCGTTTTGAAGTTGTGGTATACTGAAGGGTATGAACATGCCAGTTACTTTTAAAGGAGGTGCCTTGGTTATTTATGAAAGGGAAACATCTGCGAGTATCGGAACCTAGCCCTAAAATTATTGCTTTGCGTTTCGACGCATCTTTCTTTTTTGAGAAAGCTGTGCGCTCGCTTGATCGCAATCATTATGACAAGGCATTGAAATATTTTCGCAAAGCCGTTGAATATGAACCGGATAATCCGGTGAATCATTGCAATATGGCGGGTATATTATCAGAGATGGGGGATTATGCAGGTTCGAATGAGATCCTGTCCTCTGTTCTGAGTGACGTAGACTCGTCGATGACAGAGTGTTATTTCTATATGGCGAATAATTACGCTAATATGGAGCAGTTTGAAGAAGCGGAGAAAGCATTGGTCACGTACCTGGAGGAGGACGAAGAAGGCCAGTTTCTTGATGAAGCGGAGGAAATGATGGAGCTGCTCTATTATGAGCTGGACCGTCCAACGAAGCTGAACCGCATTAAGGCCCGGCAGGGAGTAGTAGAGCATGATCAGGCTCGTGTCCTGCTGGAGGAGGGGAAATTTGCTCAGGCAGCCCAGTTGCTCAAGCAAATTTCAGAGGAACAACCGGATATGTTCGCTGCGCGGAATAATCTGGCGCTGGCGTATTACTACATGGGATTGTTCCAAAATGCTAAGGCTACCATTATTCAAGTGCTGGAAGATGAGCCGGGTAATTTACACGCATTGTGCAACTTGGCGATCTTTTATCAGCACGAGGGCGGCGGCCCGGAATTGGATCGTCTGGTGCAGACTTTGGCGGTTACTATACCGTTTCAGGAGGAGCAGGTATTCAAGCTGGCGACCACTATGGGGATTCTCGGACGCCATGAGGAGGCCTACAGACATTTCCGCAGGTTGCTTCATGGCGATGGAGAGAACAATGCGGATGCTTCTTTGTACCATTACACGGCGGTAGCTGCTAGCAATACCGGAAGATATGCGGAAGCTCGGCGGTTGTGGAGTCATTTGCAAAAACAGGATGCTTCCTCGGAAGTTCCGCGGTTTTTCCTGTCCCGACTGGAGGAACTCCAGCAGGAGGGTACACCGCTGCAAGTGCTCAGCTATCATTATCATCTCCCGTTTGAGGAGCAATTCCGCATGTGGGAGAAGTTTGGTGCTGACCAGGTGCCTGATAGTATGAAGAAGGACCCGCTAATCCGGTCATCCTTCTTCTGGGCCTTGCGCCACGGGGATCGGGCGACTCAGCTTCAGGTCATTCAGGCGTTAAGCTTGATCGGTGATGATGAGGTGCGTCAGGCACTGGAGTCCTTCGTAGAAGACCCAGACCAGGAGGATGAGCTGAAACGCCGTGCCTTGCAAGTATTGCAAGAGCTGGTGGAGCAGGGTGAGCAGAAAATGTACCCGGAAACGGAACATTCTGATCAGTTGGAGGTTGAGAACGATCCGCATACAATTGAAGGTGGTGTATCTGCTTCCCCGGTCGATCCACAATGGCAGGCAGTGCTGGATAAGGTACTGACCGTCATGAGCAAGCCATCAGATCCGGCCATGCAGCACGATTTGAGATCGCTTTGGCTGGAGTATTTGGATCGGCTTGCCCCGGAAGTTCCGATGATTCAGCATACTGAGGGATGGGCAGCGGCGCTGGAATATTTGACAGCCAAAATGCATCATCATTCAGTTACCTATCAGGAAGTAGCCGATCGTTATGGTATTTCCGTATCGACCGTAAGCCGCTATGCACGCCAGATTGACAGCGTGTGTGGTATCAAACAGAAGCTGAAGCAACCGCTCTCCACGTTTAAAAAGCAGGTCTGAGACCTGCTCCAAACATCACTTAAAGGAGGCAACAAACGTATGTATAAATCCATAATTATTGGTACAGGTCCTGCAGGCTACACAGCCGCTATTTATTTGGCACGCGCTAACATGAATCCGCTGATCATTGAAGGGATGCAGCCCGGTGGGCAGCTTACTACAACGACCGAAATTGAAAATTTCCCGGGTTTTGAGCAAGGTATCCTCGGGCCTGAACTGATGGATAATATGCGCAAGCAGGCTGAACGTTTTGGCGCTGAATTTACCTCCGGTTGGGTTGAGGAAGTGGATTTCAGCAAACGTCCTTTTAAAGTGAAGGTAGAGGGTAAAGGCATCATTGAGGCGGAGTCGGTCATTATTGCTACAGGTGCGTCCGCCAAATATCTAGGCATTCCGGGTGAGCAGGACAATGTAGGTCGCGGAGTCAGCACGTGCGCAACTTGCGATGGCTTCTTTTTCCGCGGGAAAAAGATTGTCGTGGTTGGCGGTGGCGATTCAGCCATGGAGGAAGCGAGCTTCTTGACCCGTTTTGCTTCCAGTGTAACCTTGGTCCATCGTCGCGATGAGTTGCGGGCGTCCAAAATTATGCAAGATCGCGCGCGTGAGAACGAAAAAGTACATTGGGCATTAAACCGGACTCCTCTGGAAGTTGTGACGGGAGAAGCTGGCTTAAAGGGTTTGAAGGTACACAATAATGAGACCAATCAGGATGAGCTGATTGAGGTCGATGGCGTATTCGTAGCCATCGGGCATACACCGAACACAGGTTTCCTGAACGGACAAATCCATACCGATGAACACGGCTATATTGTAGTGAAGCCAGGCACAACAGAAACGAATATCCCCGGAGTTTTTGCCTGTGGGGATGTACAGGATAACCGTTACCGTCAAGCTATTACGGCTGCGGGAACGGGATGTATGGCGGCTATGGACTGCGAGAAGTATCTCGAAGGCAGTGCTGTTCACGACTGGAGCGAAACACTGGATCAATAAAAGAGTGTCTATCGTACACAAAAAGGCTAACGGGAGAGCGAAGGAAGCCTCTGTTATGCCGTATCTTTTGTTCAGGAAGAGAAAGCCTGCTGCGTTTGCACAGGCTTTCTCCTTTTTATGGGTGCATGAGGTTAAAAGTTCCGCTAATCGTACACTTTTCAACAAGGAAGTGTCCTTGACCGTAACGGGGGCTTCAATTATAGTTGGAACGTAGGATTACTATTATGAAGTAGGAATTGTAAGCATATATTTCATACCAGGTTTTTAAGTAAACACAAAGGTGGCTTGGAACATGTCTGAAAGTATCTATGTAGGTGTCGATTTGGGCGGTACCGCGATTAAAGTCGGCATTTGTAATGAAAACGGACAGCTTTTGCACACATATGAGGGACCAACCGAAACCGATAAAGGTGTAGACGTTGTCATCGGTAATATCGAAAAATATGTGCGGCATATTGTTGAGCAATCTCCTTATGAGTGGGATCAACTAAAGGGTGTCGGTGCAGGCGTTGCAGGTTTTACGAATGTTCGTGATGGTATTATTGTCCTCGCTCCTAATATTGGCTTTCGTGACGTACCGATCCGTGCGCTCCTAGAGAACCGGATTGGCAAGCCTGTGAAAATAGACAACGATGCGAATGTTGCTGCGCTGGGTGAGGCTTGGGCTGGTGCAGGCAAAGGCATAGAAAACTGCGTATGCTATACCCTGGGAACAGGCGTAGGTGGCGGTATTATTATAAACGGTAAAATATACCAAGGTTCTTCGGGCATGGCCGGAGAAATTGGCCATATCAGTGTCGTACCTGATCTGGAGGCTATTCAGTGTGGATGCGGCAAAATGGGTTGCTTGGAAACTGTATCTTCCGCAACAGGCATCATTCGTATGGCCAAGGACGCTGTGGAACGTGGCGACAGGACCTCTCTGGCGCTGGAAGATCAAATTGCTGCCAAGGAAGTATTTGATGCTGCTAAAGCTGGAGATGAAGTCGCGCTGCGTATCGTGAACCGGGCTGCCTTTTATTTGGGGAAATCCATGGCAGCGGTTGCCGCTGTGCTTAATCCAGAGTTGTTTATTATAGGCGGCGGTGTTTCTAAAGCAGGCGACTTTTTATTTGAAGAGATGCGTCGCGTATACGCCAAACTGGCACCTGAACCGCTTCAAAAGGGTGTATATATCGTACCAGCGGTGTTAGGCAATGACGCAGGTATCGTAGGGGCTGCAGGGTTGCTGCTACGCTCCTGATTCACAGGTTATTGATAATACGGGTACTGGTATAGAGCGAAGAAGCAAAAGGAGAGGGAAGTCCATATGACAGACAACCTAAAAAATGCTGCGCCGTGGGCAACGCTCATTATTATTACGGGGATGTCAGGCGCAGGGAAGACCATTGCGGTTCAGAGCCTGGAAGACTTGGGCTTCTTCTGCGTTGATAATTTGCCCCCTGTACTGATTCCCAAATTTGCCGAGTTGATTGAGCAGTCGAACGGTAAAATAGGCAAGGTGGCACTCGTAATTGATTTACGCGGACGAGAATTTTTCACTGCCTTGTCGGAATCTTTGAATTATATTAAAGATCATTTTACGATTCATTGTGAAATTTTATTCTTAAATGCGAATGATGGCGTTCTCGTACAGCGGTATAAGGAAAGCCGTAGACGTCATCCGTTGGCTCCAGACGGCATGCCTTTGGATGGGATTCGGTTGGAGCGCAAGATGTTGGAAGAACTAAAAAGCTCAGCTACACAGGTTATTGATACAAGTGTGATGAAGCCTGCAACCTTAAAGGCGAGGATTATTTCACGATTTTCTCATCTGGAGAGCAGTATGCTTTCCGTGAACATTACTTCTTTTGGCTTCAAGTATGGTATTCCCATTGATGCCGATCTTATATTCGATGTGCGCTTCCTGCCTAATCCCCACTACGTGGACCAACTACGTCCCCACACGGGACAGGATAGCGATGTATATGATTATGTCATGAAATGGCCCGAGACTCAGGCATTCTTGACCAAGTTGCTGGATATGTTACACTTTTTGATTCCGCAATATCGCAAAGAAGGCAAAAGCCAGGTCATTATCGGCATTGGCTGTACTGGCGGTAAGCATCGTTCTGTTGCAATATCGGAGTATTTAGGAAAAATGCTGGGTGCCAGCGAGACAGAATCTGTTTCTGTTTCGCATCGGGATGCTGATCGGGACCGGCATTAATGAGGTGAAATCATGAAAGAGACCGGATCACAACGGGAGCGCCCACGTATTGTTGTTATGGGCGGCGGAACCGGCTTGTCCGTCATGCTGCGGGGCTTAAAGCAAAAGCCGCTAGATATTACGGCTATTGTTACAGTCGCTGACGATGGCGGAAGTTCCGGGATTTTGCGCAGTGAGCTGCAGATGCCCCCTCCAGGGGATATTCGCAATGTGCTGACTGCCTTGGCTGACGTGGAACCAGTGATGTCAGATATGCTGAAATACCGTTTCGGTGCGGGATCAGGATTGTCAGGCCATAGCCTGGGTAATCTGATTTTAGCAGCGATGACCGATATATCGGGAGACTTTGTAACGGCGGTGCGTGAGCTTAGCCGTGTATTTGCTGTCCGGGGACGTGTGCTACCGGCAGCCGAGGAAGGCGTTGTGTTAAGCGCCGAGATGGAGGATGGAACGGTAATTACCGGAGAGTCCAAGATCCCGGAAGCGGGCGGACGCATCAAACGCGTCTTTCTTGAACCGACTCACGTGGAGCCGTTGCCTGAGGCTGTAGAGGCCATTAATGAAGCCGATGCGATTTTGATTGGCCCCGGCAGTCTATATACCAGCATATTACCAAATTTGCTTGTACCTAAACTCGCTGAAGCTGTAGTAAAATCAGACGCTATCAAAATATTTGTCTGTAACGTTATGACCCAGCCTGGGGAAACCGATGGTTATACGGTAGGAGATCACCTGCAAGCTATTTTTGAGCATGTAGGGCATCATCTCTTCGACTATGTCATTGTAAATAACGGAGAAATTCCACCCCAAGTACAGGAAATGTATGCCGAGCAGGGAGCCAAGCCAGTTCAAGTAGACATGGGCGAGCTGACCGACCGGGGATATAAAGTGGTGGCAGATACATTAGTTCTGTTCCGCACGTATTTACGGCATGATGCCGACAAATTGAGCCAGCATATTTACCAATTGGTACAAAACTGGATATTAAGAAGGAGGTGAGTCCCTTGTCCTTTGCGGCACAAACGAAAAAAGAGCTTACGATGATTGAAAGCCAGTCCTGCTGTGAGAAAGCGGAACTATCTGCACTTATACGTATGCTCGGATCCGTACAACTGTCGAATAAAAGGGTGATATTGGACGTGTCCACAGAAAATGCCGCGATTGCAAGGCGGATTTACTCCTTGATCAAGAAGCATTTTCAACTTCATATCGAACTGCTTGTACGGAAAAAAATGCGCTTGAAAAAAAATAATGTGTACATTGTCCGTATTCCCAATGGTGTGCAACAGCTGTTAAAGGATCTTTATATCGTCTCAGAAGGTTTCTTGTTCACTGACGGGATTAATCGGGATATCGTTCGGAAAAACTGTTGTAAGAGGGCTTATTTGCGGGGCGCCTTTATGGCAGGTGGCTCTGTCAACAATCCTGAAGGATCGTCTTACCACCTTGAAATTTCTTCGATGTATGAGGAGCATTGTCAGGCACTCGTTGATCTTGCGAATGAATTTCATCTAAATGCTCGCTGTATTGAGCGAAAAAAAGGTTTTATTCTCTACATCAAGGAAGGCGAGAAGATCATTGAGCTGCTTAGCATCATTGGGGCGCATCAAGCCTTGTTCAAATTTGAAGATGTACGCATTATGCGCGATATGCGCAATTCCGTAAATCGCATTGTCAATTGTGAAACGGCTAATTTGAACAAGACGATCGGAGCTGCTGTCCGGCAAATTGAGAATATTAAGTTGCTGGAGAGGGAAGTTGGTTTGGAGACCTTGCCGGATAAACTGCGTGAAGTGGCAGAAATTCGGCTCGCTCATCCCGATTTGAATTTGAAAGAAGTCGGGGAAATGCTTAAAGGGGTCGTGAGTAAATCGGGTGTAAATCATCGGCTTCGCAAAATTGATGAGATGGCTGACAAAATTAGGGGCGAAAATGGCCTGATTCCGTAAAAAGAGTGTCCATGGGGCTTTTAGCCCCGGTTTTTTTAGTTTTTTTTCTAGTGTCTGTCCCGGGTTAATGTTATAATGTGATAAATAAAATGGAGTAAGTAGTGTCCAGATTTATTTGATGAGGGGGTAAGCTGACATGTCAAAACATCCGGTAGTCGTACGCTTGAAAACAGGACTGCACGCCAGACCTGCTGCGTTGTTCGTACAGGAAGCGAATAAATATTCATCTGAGATTTTTGTGGAAAAAGAAGACAAAAAAGTTAATGCCAAGAGTATCATGGGTATTATGAGTCTTGCGATCAGTACAGGTACAGAAATCAATATTAGTGCTGAAGGTGCGGACGCCGAACAGGCTGTAAACGCTTTAGTAAGTCTGGTTAGTAAGGTAGAGCTGGAAAATCAATAAACAAAGATTTGCTTTGTAATATGGTGTATGCTCTTAGTGAAAAGCCCCCTTTGGGGCTTTTTTTGTATCCAGAAAAAAGTCTTCGAACGCTCCTCCGTTAACTGTTCTATGTGTGGATTTGTTGAATATAGAGACTGTATTAAGTTCAAGTTATAAATAATTAAAATTTCCATGGTCATGCTCTGTTTCGGAAATTTGTATGCTTGGCTGCAACCTTTTTCCGTCATTTCCGTCTGGAAGGTACAAACATTTACAAGAAAGAGGTTGAATTCAATGAGACTTTGGACAAAAACAGTAGCCACGGCAGTTCTCGCAGGAGCATTAATGGCAGGGGGAGTAGCAGGAGGATTATGGACAGGGGCAGATCGTGCTTATGCTGCGTCAACAGCTTCGACGGTAAACGGTGTAATTAATGTGACTGGAAGCGGGGAAGTACTGGCGAAGCCCGATATTGCTTATCTCTCTATCGGTGTACAATCGGAAGGGAATACGGCAGCCGCTGCTCAAAAAGCCAATGCTACAAAATTGAACAAGGTTACACAACTGCTGAAAGAAAAGTGGAGCATCAGCGCAGATGACATTCAGACCAGCCAATTTTATGTACAGCCTGACTACACCTATAACGAAAAAGAAGGGCAAAAGCTCAAAGGATACACTGCCAACCATACACTTTCCGTCAAATACCGCAATTTGGATAAAATCGGTCAGTTATTGGATGAGGCGACCAAGTCCGGAGCCAATAACGTGGATAATGTACGTTTTTCCGTGGAAGATCCTTCGACTTATGAAGAGGAAGCCATTACTAAGGCATTGGGAAGCGCACAATCTAAAGCGAGTGCTGTAGCTAAAGCAGCCAAACGCGGGTTAGGTGCCCTTGTGAGTGTGACGGTAGATGGCGGAGAAGCACAGGTCTTTACACAACGTGAAAATGCCATGTCAAAATCGCTCTTGGACGTAGCAGGTGGCGGGACAGAGATCCAATCGGGACAAGTAACAGTGAAAGTTCAGGTGTCGGCTCAGTACGAAATGAACTAATACACAGATAATCAAACGAAGCCACAAGTGGCCTGCATCATGCGTAGGCTGGCTTGCTGGCTCTTTTTGTATATCGAAACCTTTTTGTAATGAGTCTGTCATAGCTAAGGGTTATTAGGTGTACATATTGAAATCGGAGAGTGTACAGATTGTAAACTACATACAATAGGGTATAGATATAATAAGAAAAGTAGTTATCACACATAGACAATACAGATCAATAACAGGAGGAATGCTTAATATGAGTAAGTATGCGAAAAAATGGGGTTCAGCACTGCTGGCAGCAGGGATTTTAGCAGGAGTCGCAGCTGTTCCCGTTTCCTATATCCAGGCAGCATCGACCAAACAAGCGACAACACAGCAACCAGGAATCACCATCCAATGGAATGGTAAAACGTTGCCCGCTAAAGGTGTTCAAGTGAACGGGAGTACAATGATTCCGGTGGCCGCACTGCGTGACAGCCTGGGGATTCCAGTAAGCTATGATGCGAAAACAACGACATATACCGTAGGTAGCGGGTACAATAAACTTTACATTATGGCTTCTTCCTCGGATGCCTACGTCAACGTCAATGGAATCAATACACGTAGTATGGATGCCAAACAGATCGCTGGGAAGCTATACATTCCTATGAGTCTGCTGAAAGACTATCTAGGCATAGATGCTCAATGGAATGCTGCTCAGAAAACAGTAACGCTGAGTAAAAGCCAGCTAAATCCGATCACAATTGCGTCTCTAACACTTCCAGCTTCGAGTAATGCGAAGGTGTCCTACAAGATTAAGTATCCGCAAATCAGCGGCAGCCAACTGAATCCTGAGGCTCAACAGGCCATTAACAATGTGCTTAAAAAGCATGCAGAGGGTATATTGGCAGCAGGCAAAAAGATGATGGCTGAGGGAGAGGCTACAACAGAAAGACCGTATGAGTTCGGAAATGATTTTGCAATTTCCTATAACAATGATGGTATTCTGAGTGTGATTATGCAGGATTACTCGTATACGGGTGGCGCACATGGCATGACGGCACGTAAAGGATATACGTTCTCGCTCGCTGATGGTAAACTGCTGCAATTGTCTGACGTTTTAAAGGCAAATCCGAACTACAAAAAGTTCCTCAATGCTGATTTGAAGAAAAAAATCGATGCGCTTCAGGCTGGCGAAGGATTCGGCAAATTTAAAGAGTTGGCGGCAGATCAGAATTTTTATGTGACTAGCAGTGGAGTAACAATTGTGTTTGATTTGTATGATTATGCGCCATACGCGTATGGAATTCCGGAGTTTACCTACTCGTTCGGTCAACTGCTGCCTCAAGGCGGAAAGCCTTTTGCGGGACAGAGTGAATAGTACAAATAAACAATTCCAATTGTCTATAACCTAAAAACAATAAAGCAAAAAAAGCTGCCTACCGGATAAAACATCCGGGGCAGCTTTTTCATTTACCAGCTATCGAGAGGCAAATTTCTTCTCTTATACACCTTCTGGAGAGGAGCTAGTTAGCACTTTATCAATAATACCGTATTCCTTGGCATCATCAGCGGACATGAAGTAGTCACGGTCTGTGTCTTTTTCAATGCGCTCCAGTGGTTGGCCTGTGCGATCTGCGAGAATGCGGTTCAATTTGTCACGCATTTTCAGAATGCGGCGTGCACGGATTTCAATATCCGTTGCCTGGCCTTGTGCACCACCCAGTGGTTGGTGAATCATAATTTCACTGTTTGGCAAAGCGAAACGTTTACCTTTGGCGCCTGCATTCAGCAAGAACGCGCCCATGGAAGCCGCCATACCTACGCAAATCGTAGATACGTCAGGTTTAATGTATTGCATCGTATCGAAAATGGCCATACCAGCTGTAATGGAACCGCCAGGACTGTTAACATACAAGTGAATATCTTTTTCAGGATCTTCGGCAGCCAAAAACAGCATTTGCGCAATAATAGAGTTGGCTACAACGTCATTGACGTCCGAGCCTAACAAAATAATGCGATCCTTCAACAGTCTGGAATAAATGTCATAGGCGCGTTCGCCGCGGTTACTTTGTTCTACTACCATAGGAACATAGCTCACGTCAAAAAACCTCCCTTAAATATCGTTAGTGGATTTGGTGGACATGCCGATTACACGTCCCTTATTTATAAACTGTTACCGTATTAATCACATGATAAACAATTTCAAACAAAAAGTCAAAGAAAGTCAAACTAATGATTAAAAAAAAGAGCCCTCAGCGCTCTTATTGGTTAAAACATTATATAGAAGCATTTATGCGTTCATTTAAAATGGCGCGCCCGCGAGGAATCGAACCTCGATCTCAGGCTCCGGAGGCCTACGTCATATC
>RCUF01000215.1_pt1 | contig 26455 bp, 23 predicted proteins | sample 2166311 | NCBI WGS metagenome assembly RCUF01 (sample SAMN09932608, study PRJNA488358) | compost metagenome | feature: garden; material: soil; isolation source: compost soil in 4-hydroxybenzonitrile-enriched culture | place: Germany: Experimental Botanical Garden Goettingen | collected 2016-01-27
ACCGCCGTCAAAAGGCTAAGAGCTAAGGCCTGAAGCATTGAAGGCCGGATGGAAGGCAAAGGCTAGTCATTGTGTCCCATCCGGCCTTCCAGTTCAATATGAAAGACGGTAAAACGGTGGACACGTTCCTCACCCCCTTGGAGCAGAGGCCTCCCCGAAAGAAGCTGAAGCAGCGATGGCGGTTCCCCAAGATACCCTTTGTGATTGCGTGCGTGTGCTTACTGGGAACCGGTACATTGCTTTATCCTTCTACAGCTATGTGGTTCGCCGCCAAAGAGCAGGCCAATGAAGTAGACGGATATCTTTCCGAAGTAACCACCGTGGCTCCCGAAAAACGCGCCGATGCACTCACCGCGGCAACGGATTACAATCATTATCTCACCGGAGGTTCGACCTCGATCGCGGCAGGAGAACGGCTTCCCCTGGCAGAACACTCCACTTCAGATCTAGGATATGCCGAGCAGTTGCAAGCAGATGATCACGGCACAATGGCCCGGATTAAAATCCCATCCATTGATGTGGACCTGCCGATCTACCATGGCACCACAGATGCTGTGCTGGAGAAGGGTGTGGGGCATTTGGAAGGAAGTGCGCTTCCGGTAGGAGGCCAAGGAACCCATGCAGTTCTCACCGGTCATCGAGGTTTAGCCTCTGCAGAATTATTCACCCGGCTCAACGAAGTTCATAAGGGCCAACGATTTACCATTGAGGTTTTCGGAGAGGTGCTCACGTATCAGGTGAGCAGTGCTGAAGTCGTGGAACCTGATCAGACCCAGACGCTTTATCCCACCGCGAAGGGAGACCAAATCACTCTGGTTACGTGCACTCCGTTGGGAATCAATAGTCATCGAATTCTTGTCACGGGCCAACGGATTCTTCCGACGCCGCCGGAGGACATTGCCGAGGCGGGGAAGAGCAATGACACTGCAGGTTTCCCTTGGTGGGCCGTGGTGGGATCTTCAGCCGTGGTCATTTTGATCGGTTACGTGTGGTGGGCTGGCGGGCGATTCCGGAGGGGAGCGTTGTCGTCGAAGGGAAGTGAGAATGACCGATCGGTCCAGAATGATTAGGTCATGCGAGCTGGGTCTAAGAAATGACGAGCTGCGCAAGACTGGAATTTTGGACTGGAACTGCAAGATTTTTGCTAGTTTCAGTTCTGCTGTTTTCGCTTCATTTCCTATCCGTCCAGATATCTCTGTCTAGAGGTAGATTGTTAAATTGAGAATATTGTGAACTCTTCTGATCAATTCAAGCCATATGTTGTTGAGATCTTTATTAATGATGACGATGAGAGCTATGTGCTTTATCAGGCGCTCATTGATTACAAAGCGCGCCAGTTGAGGGAAGGGAATAAAAAATCGGGGCTGTCGAAAGTAGCCGAAAAATTAGCCACGAGAGTGCATAACGCTTGGGAGAGTTCTGAAAATTGTGCGCCTTAGAGAAAAATAAAGAAGCTGCAATTCTTAATCTGAATCTTGATTAGTATCGTGGCGCCTTAGATGCGAACATGTCCGTATGCATGTCCCTGACATTTTCGGGGTAGAACTCCGACCGACGCGATGTTGGGGCGAACGCTTAACATCGGCCGGAATCCTCTAGGAAATGCTCGCAGACCAATTTAATCAGTGAACTGTCAGGCCCGAATTCGTCTGAGCCCGACAGCGTGAACAAGTTGGCTCTTTGGCAAGGTAGCTCAGTTATTAGTCGGGGGCGCTTGGAGCAGTGCGGCAAACTGTTCCATCATAACCTGCGTCAGGTTGTATGCAACCAACTGTGCGCCGGCAGCGTAAGCTGCCTTCGCTTCTTTGCTGTTGCCTACAAGGTCCAATCGCAAGGATCTGGCGGATTCCAAGGAAGCGTTTACGATGTCACGTGATTCCGGAATCGAAGGATCCCCGGGACCGCTGGAAGCCGCCAGATCGGCGGCGCCAATCATGATGCCATCAAGCCCTTCCACCGCGACGATCTCATCTACTTTTGACACGGCAAGTGGTGACTCGATCATTCCTATGACGAGTGTCTCTTCAGCCATTCGGTGCTTGTGTGCGGCAACTGAAACGGTGCCGAATGCACCTGCCCGACCATAGGTAGCGAACCCGCGGTGGCCTAATGGCGGGTAGTGCGCGGCGGATACAATTTGTTGTGCCTGCGCGGAACTGTCAATATGTGGGGCAACGATTCCGGATGCTCCGGAATCCAGCGCACGTAAAATCAGTGCTTCTTCTCCTTCGCCTACGCGCACGAGCACCTTGAGTCCATGCATGTGCGCCGCAGCAATATGCTGGCGCAGTGCCAGCCCATCGGCTGGGCCATGCTCGCAATCCAATACGATGAAATCAAAACCCGCGACCGCGAGCATCTCCACGATTTCTTCGGAAGGCATGCGCAACAACGCACCGCATACGCGCTCACCTGCAAGGATTCGTCCGCGTAGCGAAACTGGGGCGCTCATGCGATCATCCCGGCGGAAAGATCGATGTCAGCGCCGCACATGCCTGGCATATTGAGCATTGCAACGACGGCTGTCCCAACTTCTTCCTCGGTCACCATTCGTCCCAGAGCAGCCCGGGAAACAAAGGCATCCTGCGCTTCCTCGTAACTGATGCCGGTTCGGGCCGATTCGAGTTTGAAATTGCGATCCATGCGTGGTCCATCGACCGGTCCTGGTGAAAGCGTGTTCACGTTAACACCTGCAGGACCGACCTCGAAGGCCAAGGTGGCGGTGAGCCCAATAACCGCCATTTTGGATGCGCTGTATGGCGTGCGTCGGATTAGCGGTCGTTTGCCGGTCACGGATGCGAGGTTGATGACATCGCCGGCTCCGCGGGAAACCATGTCCGGTAGGAAGGCTTTGCACATCAGGAACGTTCCACGAACGTTGATGTTGAATACCTCGTCCCATTTTTGGACGGAAATGTCTGTCAGTGCCGCGACCGGACCACCGATGCCGGCATTGTTGATCAGGATCGAAATTTCGGTGTCCTTGAGTTTTTCGGCGAGTTCCACTACGGAATTCTCGTCCGCCACATCAACAGTTGCCCAGGTAGCGCGAGAACCCAGCTCGGTTGCTAGGGTGCGAAGCGGTTCGGCACGTCGACCGGTCAATATGACGTTGGCCCCGGCAGCGTGCAACGCCCGTGAGATAGCTGCGCCGAGACCGGATCCTCCTCCAGTGACCAGTGCTGTACGGTTCGTGAAGGATGCCATTAAGCCCCTCCTGCAATGACGCCTTCGAGGGCCTTGTCGATCCACTCGAACTTGTCGCCACCGTTGCGCCATGCACGAACATCGCCGGATCGTGCATGGCCTTCGAAAAGCTCAACGCGGCCCGCGCGGCCAAGGATACGGCCCAAGTCGGCAGAAGATTCGGCGTTCTCGATGGTCTGGTAGGTCACAGTCTTGAGGTACTTGCCGACCCAGAGGCCGCCTGTGTAGCGTGCAGCACCGAGCGTCGGAAGAACATGATTGGTGCCGATGACCTTGTCACCGTAGGAGACGCAGGTGTTCTCGCCAAGGAAGAGCGCACCATAGTTGTGCATCTTCTCTAGCGCTTGAGTTGGATCGGCGGTGAAGATCTGAACGTGCTCAGCGGCGAAATTGTCCGCCACTTCATAGGCTTCTTCAATGTCTTCAACAACCAGTATCTGACCCCAGTTTCGCCAAGCCGGTTCGGCGAAATCATTGGTCGGCATGTCTGGCAGGATACGCTCGATATATTCAAGTGTCTTATTGGCAACCTTTTCCGAGCTTGTTACGAGGAGTGCCGGCGAATCCGGTCCGTGCTCGGCTTGGGAAAGGAGGTCCACAGCGATGACAAATGGATCGGCGTCTTCATCGGCGACGATGAGAACTTCAGTCGGTCCCGCGAAGAGGTCGATGCCGATTTCTCCGAAGAGCTGGCGCTTGGCTTCGGCAACGTAGGCGTTGCCAGGCCCGGCGATCATGTCGACGCGATCTATGGTTTCAGTGCCGAGTGCCATGGCTGCAACGGCCTGGACGCCGCCAAGTAGGTAAATCTCATCGGCGCCAGCAAGCTTCATCGCGGCGATGGTGGCAGCTGGTACCTCGCCTCGGATTGGCGGAGTGCAAGCCACCACACGAGGGACGCCGGCAACCTTGGCGGTAATGATCGTCATGTGCGCCGAGGCCGTCAACGGATATTTGCCGCCCGGGATGTATGCTCCGGCCGCCTGCACCGGAACGTGGCGGTGTCCGAGAAAGACGCCTGGCAGGGTTTCAATTTCTGTCGGCAGCATCGAATCACGTTGTGCCTGGGCGAAGGTACGGACCTGGTTCTGGACGAAGATAATGTCATCAATTACCTGCTGGTCCAGGGTGCCCATGATCTCGTCTATTTGCGCGTCTGTCAGACGGAACGTTTCGTTGCTCTGCTTGTCGAAGAGCTCGGCGTACTTGTGGACTGCGGTGTCCCCATTGGCGCGGACATCTGCAATGATATCCCCAACGCGTACGGCGATGTCTGTCTGCGCTGTGTCGGCGAACGACTTTGACGGTGCATTCTTTAGGTACTTAATCACAATGACTCCTTTGAGGTTGCATACGTATGTAAGATTAGACATAGCAGGCGGCAAGGTCAAGAGTCTGTTTGGATTGGCTTATGATGCGTGGCAACGCATTGGAACTCACTGGGGGAATAATATGACTGTCACCAGCCGTGACGTGGCACTTCTTGCGGGCGTTTCTCAGCCCACCGTTTCGCGCGCACTCAGGGATGATTCGCGTGTATCTGACATCACGAAGGAGCGTGTTCGGCAAGCCGCCTTGCAGCTAGGCTACGTGCCAAGCGATGCCGGCAGGGCTCTGTCCAGCGGGCGGACCAAGCGAATCGGATTACTGTTGACTGACTTGGAAAATCACTTCTACCCTCATATTATCGGACCCGCTTACGCGGAGCTTGAAGCGCAGGGGTACCAGCTGATGCTGCATACTGAGGCGACGGATAGCTTTGGCGTTTCCGATCGCTTGATTTCCAATGGCCTGGATGGCGTCATCCTTGCTACGACGACAGTAGATTCCGTTGTCCCGCTCAGGTTGCGCGACCGCGGGCTGCCATTCGTCTACTTGAACCGAACCTCATCTGGAGTAGCGGCAGACTCGGCGGTGGTCGATCCATCGCAGGGAATGGTTGAAGTAGCTGATGAGTTGCACAAGCTTGGCCACCGCCGTGTCGCCACTATTTTCGGGCCAACTAATACGAGTACCGCAGTAAGCCGTGAATTGGCCCTGCGCGATGCGCTGGCCCATCACGGTATTTCGATTCCTTCAAAGTATGTTGCCCGAGGCCCATTCAATACAACCGCCGGGCATGATGGCGCGCTTAAACTCCTGTCTCTGGCCGAGCCGCCCACCGCTATTATTTGTGGCAACGATGTGGTGGCTTTCGGTGCCCTCAACGCTGCTCGGAGTTTCGGTGCAGATGTGCCTGGAGATGTCTCAATTGTGGGTTTTGATAATTTGCCAACCGCGGAATGGCCCATTATTCGTCTCACCACTATTTCCTACGATTTGGCGGCTATGGTACGGGAATCCGTAAACCTGCTGATCCAGCGAATTGGCGGGCCGAAGGAGCCTTTCGCGGAGTCAGTGTTCCCTTCTGAATTGATTCGCCGAGACACGTTGGGGAAAGCAAGCTAATTCCGAACTGGCGCAATAATTTCGTAATTAAGGGCTTGCCAGCCAATCGTGCATACGCATACACTCGCTAATATCCGATTTCAAAACAGATCATTGAAAGTGAGTCAAAAGCGTGTCACTTGACCCCGTTGCCTACCTGCCTTACAGCAACCCTGATGACTTCATCCGAGAAGTTACCGACTATATCTGGGTGGATCGCCAGATTGGCTACATTCGTGAGAACTACGAGCCTGACTCCATCGTCCACGGCTCGTATGGCACATCCGTTACGCGTCAAGAAGTAATCGAGGGTTGCCTCATGCGCATCTCGGCGTCGCCTGATCACATCGGTCAAGCGGGCGACGTCATCTGGGAAGCACGAGGCAATGACGCCTTCCTGAGCTCCCATCTGGTTCTCTCAGGTGAAGAGGATTTCAAGATTGTTGGCGCGACCATTGCCAACTGCCTCTATCGCCGCGGCCGAATGGTCGAAGAATGGGTAGTACGTGATGAACTGGCTCATGCGCTTCATCAAGGACTGGATCCCGACGAATTAGCACGTACCAAGGCATTCCGCGGTTTCACTGGCTCGTTTGCCAAGCCTCTTTCAACCGATGTCGTGACCATTGGCGATTCTGGCGCTCGCGAAGACAATTACCGCGAGGCCGTTGATACGGTCCTCGCGATGATCCAAGAAGTCTGGAACGACCGCGATCTCAAGTCCATTGACAAGTTTTTCGTACGCGACCTTCAGCTTTACACCGTTGCCAACAGCACGATCATCCGCCCCGAGGGGTACCGCCGGCAGCTGCTAGCCTTCCTGGATTCCTTCCCGGGCGGCACGTTCGAAGTCCGCGACATCCAGACTCACGACGATGCGAACTACGCAGGCCTGCGCGTCGCAGTGACATGGAAGTTCACCGGAGACTACAACGGCAAGGCCCGCTATGGTGCCACGACAGGGAAGCCTGTTGATGTGCTTGGTATTTCGCAGTTCCTGGTTCAAGGCGGTCAGATCGTCAAGGAAATCAAGCTTTGGGACGACATTGCAATCCGAGCCCAGATCAATGCCCAGCGCGGCGATGGTCTGGACCCGACGACCAATATTTACTAATTTTCGCAACAGATTTTCTTGAAGGAGAACTATTATGACGGAAACCAAATTCTCCGTTCCAACCATCGACCAACAAGAAATTCGGCGTCGTACGATCCGCCGAACCGACTGGGATCCGTGCAATTCGGCTTTCATCGATTGCCGGACTCCGGGCTCGGATCAGAAGGAAAACTATGCCTTCATCGGTCCTGGCGTTTCGCAGAATCCGAATCAGACCATTAACCTCTCTGAGGCCCATGGCTTCAACACGGGTGCAGCTGGCATGCCGCATGGAATCAGTAATAATTTGCATCTGCACTTTACTGCTGAAACTTTCATCAACCTCGGTGGAGAATTCCGACTTCGTTGGGGGGTGGATGGCAAGCAAGGCGAGTACATCGCCAAAGACGGCGACATTGTTACCATCCCGACATGGATTTTCCGCGGGTTCACAAACGAAGGCCCGGACGAGGGCATTCTGTACACCGTCCTAGGACAGGACGACACCGGGGGGATTATCTGGGGCCCGTCGGTGCTGCGAGAGGCTGAGTCATACGGTTTGCACCTCACCGCTGACAACCAATTGATTGATACCGTTGCCGGAGATGTCTTGCCTGAAGATGTTGCGTTGATCAGGCCGATGCAGCAGCATTTCATCGATGAATTGACGACTTTCACTCCGGAACAGATGCGATCTCGCGTGATTCAGCCGGGAGATCGCAAATATAGTCGCGCCGGGCTATTGTGCAACATTCTCCCGGGCGGCAACGCGGAATTGGCTTTGGCTATTGGCTACGGAATGTCCGAGGACCGACGCCAGGTTCCTCCGGTTCACGAGCCGCACAGTTTCAACCTGGCCTGGGTTCGAGCCCAGCCGGATGAAGGTGTACTGATGCACCGGCACAGTCAGACTCAGGTGCTACTGGTTAAATCCGGACGGTGGGAAGTTACGCTTAACGGCGATTCAGAGACCACGCTGCAGCTGGGTCCTTCAGATTCCTTCTCGGTTCCGTCTGGCGCATGGCGTGAATACCGCTGTATGGAGGCAGGCGAAAATGCCGTTACAGAAGGTACCGGAGAGATGCTAGTCATTAATTCGGGCGACGGTCGCGTTCGTCTCGATTGGGCGCCTGAGGTCGTAGCCGCCGCGCACGACGCCGGATGGGTTAGCGATCCCAACGGATATATTGCTCCTACTGAGGTCATGGCAGGGGCAGCTGAAGACGACTAGGCCATTGCGGGAGCGGGCCAGTCCTTACAGGACTGGCCCGCTCCCGCAGGACTTAACAGCATGCAATAAAGCCCCCTTTTTACCTCACGCGAAGTATTCCAGAGCAGCGTAAACGAAATCCTATCAATCCTAGGCCAAACCAAGTGGGCGTTGTTATGAGCCAGCACGTTAAGTTGACCCCAGCGGCAAATTCGCACTCGTCGCGAGTGAGGATGCAGAGTAACTCAGGCGGCCCAGCGCATCGGATGCGTGATCTAACCTCGATGCCATGCCGAAAACCCTTACGCGGCGGAGATGCGTTCGGGTTCGCTTCTTAGCTGACGACCAGATTTGTCGTCAAGGAAGGCAACGTAAAAGCCTCGTAGTATGGCTCTTGACTTAGTGGCGCTATCTTCACCGTTGGTGGGTGTGCCGCCATGCTTCGGCTCAATAATAGCTGGATATGGAAGCTGAATAATTAATCTGCAAATGCGCTTGCAAGTTTCCTCGTGCCCTGATGAAACTTCTCTCATTCTTATTTGTCGCTCTGGGCACTGCATGGTGGAGGCATCGTAATTCGGAAGCTTTATAGAGCAAGACGCTGCATTCATCCTGGTTGCCCATCAATCCGGCGGGCAATCTCTGCTCTCAGCGACGCCTCGGTTATCTATGCTGAGTGCTTGGAAACCAAGCGAAGGCGGCTTCTACAAGGTTACCTGCAATCATTTTGGAAGAACCGGGCCATCTCGCCAGGGTTGGCCTACGGTCCTACCCTCCGAGACATTCTTCGTTGCTTGAATATGGACATGGATTTGGCTTTTGTTTTGGAAGAGGGCTGAACAATCGGACATCATACCTGACTCAAACCGATCTCGAAGCGCGAAGATTATGAATCTGTCCGCGTGCCATATCGTATCTGGCTCCCGTCACCAGTTCTATCTCAACCTGGACCATCGTGTACTCGTAAATGAGAGTGGGGCCAGGTTATGGCATCGGGATCGGGCCTAGTTCGCATGGTATCAATGCGACATTCCTAGAATTTAAAAGCCCCTTGAAAGTATTCAGTGGATACTTGCACGGTTTTTCAATGACCTTGCGAATTGGACATCCCAGTTCTCCCATCCACAGCCAGCATATTGCCGAAGTAGTGTCTACCAGAGCAAGATATGTTATTCACTGGCTTACTGGCAATGACAAAGTTTTCGTTCAAGGGTTGGCCGACGTTGCAAGCAAATTGGTTGCGTCTCCCGATATAGAAACGAGGTTTCCAATGGAACGCCATCTCTCAGTTCTGGCGGTGCAGAGCCCGCCGCACCTTATCGGAGCTGCGTTCAGCCTGTTCGCCGACGACGCGCGCCGGGCTATGGAAAGCTACCCAGATACGAAACTTCTTGCTTTCCCGGAGCTCCACCTCTTTGGTGACGGTTCACCGGATCTGCAGCGCTCTGAAGTTCTCAGGGCATCGGCTGAACCGCTGAGTGGTCCTCGCGTTAAAGCGCTTTCAGAACTCGCCAACGAACTTGACGTCTGGCTCGTACCGGGGAGTATTTGCGAACTTGGATCCAATGGGGAATTTTTCAACACGCAGATTGTATTGTCTCCGGAGGGCGAGCTTGTAGCCGAGTATCGTAAGATCTTCCCTTGGCGTCCACACGAGCCCTTTGATCCAGGAGATCGGTTCACCGTCGTGGACATAGACGGGATAGGCAAAATCGGCTTGAACATCTGTTTCGATGCATGGTTTCCCGAGGTCTCACGCCAACTTGCCTGGATGGGAGCTGACGTTATCCTTAACGTCGTCAAAACAACTACCCGGGATCGAGAACTCGAGTTGGTGCTGGCGCGCGCCAACGCCATCGTCAATCAAGTATTCGTAATCAGCGTTAATTGCGGCGGGCCAGTCGGAGAAGGTCGCAGTATCATCGTGGATCCCGAGGGTGCTATCGTGGCGGAAGCTGCGGGCGACTCACCGGAGCTGCTCGCTGCTGACTTGAACCTGGGGGTTGTGGACCGAGCGCGCGCGCAGGGTACGTTAGGGATTACTCGACCGTGGTCACAATTCCGGCACGGGGAAAAGCCCATCGAGCTGCCAATTTACTCCGGGCGCATGGACCCTGCTACTTGGTCGCCTGATATGCCTCGATAAAGTATGTCTCCTGTAAATTCGCGCGGGTACGCGCAAAGGCGAAAATACCTCAAATGTGTCCCTTGTAACATTTGCCTGAGATCGATATTGTATACGTATGCACCTAACTAATTCTGACAAAGCACGCCTTTCCGGTTCCATCAAGGTCGTCCGAGAACCTAACCGACCAGACGTTGCCGCACAATCCGACCCCAAGGTTATTGCAACCGTCTCCGAAATGCTTTCCAATATCGAAGCTCGTGGCCTCAACGCTGTTCGCGAATACGCAGAACGACTTGACGGCTGGGAAGGCGGACCTGATTTCCAAATCACTCCAGCAAGAGCTGACAAGCTCACCGCTGATCTGCCGCAAGACCTTAGGGAATCTTTGGAGGCCGGAGCTGAGCGCACGCAAACTTTCGCTAAGATGCAGCGCTCACGCTTGACCGACTTTGAGGATGAGGTCATCCCGGGCGTCGTTTGCGGACAGAAGTTTGTTCCGATTGGAACCGTCGGCGCGTACCTCCCCGCCGGGCGTTTTCCGCTACTTGCTAGCGCATTCATGACAGTTGGTGTTGCTAAAGCGGCGGGTGTGCCGAACATTGTTTCATGCACGCCTCCATCCAACAATGGCCAAGTGCACCCGGCAGTTCTCTACTCGGCCAGAATCTCAGGTGCAGAGAACATCTTCGCGCTCGGAGGCGTGCAAGCCTTGGCAGCGATGGCCTTCGGCCTGCTTGATGCGGCACCACCAGCAGATATGATCGTTGGTGCCGGCAACGCGTTCGTTGCCGAGGCCAAGCGCCAGCTATATGGAACTGTGGGAATCGACGTATTGGCTGGCCCATCGGAAGTCGCAGTCATCGCTGATGCGACGGCTAGTGCCACGATGGTCGCAGCCGACCTGCTAGCGCAAGCAGAGCACGGACCAACCTCCCCGGCCTGTCTCGTCACCACGTCGGCTCGCCTGGCCGAAGAGGTTGAAATCGAGATCCAGCGCCAGCTCGCGGGTCTTGCCACGCGTGAAATCGCAGGTGCCGCATGGAGGGACTGGGGATCGATCTACGTCGCCGATTCCCAAGCTACGGCCGTTGAAGTTATGGATACATTGGCCCCGGAGCACCTCGAGATCCTAACCGCCGACCCGGACTACTATCTGAACAACCTGCGTAATTACGGTTCATTGTTCCTCGGTGAATGGTCCACCGTTGCGTATGCCGACAAAGGCATGTCGGGAACCAACCATGTACTGCCTACCGGACGGGGCGCTCGATTCACTGAAGGCTTGTCAGTTAGCCGTTTCCTCAAGCAGCTTACCTATCAGCGTGCGACCGAGGCCTCTACCGTAGCCCAGGCCACCCCGGTTGTGACCATCTCCGAATTCGAGCAAATGCCTGCACATCGAGACAGCGCTCAGCTCCGCTTGAATCTGCTCGCACGGCAGAATGCCTAGCCATGCATACGCATGTAGTTGACTGAATATTTTTAGATTGTCCCGACCCGTTATCGCCCCAGCTCCGAAAGAAGACCCACTATGCGCTTGCATCCAAACGTTAAGACCGGCGTGACCGCTCTTGTTCTTCTGGCCAGCATTGCCAGCTTCACCGGCTGCGGCGCTGGTTCGAGAACAGGTGAAAAGGGCGCGGCTTCAGTAGAGTGCGAGTTCACTGCGCCCGACTCGGATGCGACGGTGAACGTCCTAGCGTACAACTCATCATCCATAGACCCTTTTACCAACACCATGGTAAAAAGCTGCTCAAAAGATAATGTGACACTGAAGCATGACCCCATCGACTTTGGCGGTCAAGTCACTAAGACCACTGCAACTTTGGCTGGCGACAAGGGGAGCTACGACATCCTCGAGAGTTACAGCTTCATCGTGCCCAGCCTTGCTGCTGGGGGTGGAATCGAACCTCTCGACGACTATGTCGCCAAGTACTCTGAAAAGTACAAGCTTGGCGATCTAGCCCAGGGAATGAAATCGGCGATGTCCTATGATGGGAAGCTCTACGGGCTTCCCATGCAAGCTCAGATGTTTATCATGGCATACCGCGAGGATGTCTTTGAAGACCTCAATTTAGAAGTGCCGAAGACCTTCGAAGAGATGATTGAGGCGGCCAAAGTTATTCAGGCTGAAGGGGATATGCAATATCCGATAGCGCTTCCACTGAACGCAACAGAGGATATTATCGTCAGCTACCAGGCGGCAATGAACTCTAACGGTACAGACTTTCTGGATGAGAACGGCAAACCACAGTTCGAATCAGACGCTTCGAAAAAGGCACTCGAAAGCTTGAAATCCCTGAAGTCATATATGAACCCTGAGGTGACAACCTTTGATCAGCCGAAAGTACAGCAACAGATGTTCAATGGAACCGCGGCAATGTCAATCATGTTTTCCGGACGTATGAACGACTTGACGCTTCCGGTCAACTCGAAACTATCGGAGAAATTCGCCTTCGCGGCACCGCCTCAGGTCAGTGCTGACTCGAACTATCTCTATAGCCGTCTTTCGGTGGATGGCTGGTCCATTCCGACGAACACGGACTTGGACAAGGACATGCTTTTCCAAATGATGGCTGCGTCTGTCAGTGAGGATGCTTCTAAAGCTTCGGTCCCTGCCGCATATCCCGCTCGCGAAGGAATCGTCAAAGACGACAGCTCAAAGTATGCATTGGCCGCGAACGAAACAGCCTCTGCCACCATGCCGGCGTCTGGCAACCCTCACATTGCAACTGTCAGCAACGCCATCCGGCCTACGCTCGTCAAGGCCTTCACCGGACAGCTTGAGATAGCTGCGGCCATGAAGGAAATGCAGAACATCGCAGAAAAATCAATCGCGGACAGTAAGTAAAACGAAATTGCGGTTGGTAGGTTACCAGGCAGCCTACCAACCGCAACTACATCGCACTGTCACTAAATCGACAATCGAGAGGAATGCGCGATGCGTAGACGCGAGTTCTCCCTAATGATGGGCCCAAGCCTCGTAGTGATGCTGGGACTATTGGTTTTGCCGTTGGTCAGAACCATTCAATGGAGTTTCCAAAAGGTCGAGTATGGCTCCCCGGGTGTATTCGTGGGCCTCTCCAACTACACAAATGCCTTGAGCGACCCTCGATTCGGCCGCGCGGTTTTCTTCACCATGCTGCTGACCATCATTGTGGTTGCCGTGATGCTCTTTCTAGGCTACTTGATTGCGACTGGAATGAATCGCCTGGGCAAGCTTCGCCCTTACATTCTGGGAGCGATGCTGGTGGCATACATTCTTCCGAATATCGTTGGAGCGGTTTCGTTTTCCTGGCTCTTTGACTCTAATTTTGGTGGCGTCGTGAATAATGCCATCCAGGCTATTACCGGCAAGGACGTCTTATGGTTCACGGACCAATGGCCAAACCGCATATTGGTTATGGGCCACACGATATGGCATCTGTTGCCATTCTCCATGCTAATGATTCTCGCAGGGCTTCAGGGTGTACCTAAGGAGTTGCGCGAAGCAGCCGTCATCGACGGCGCCTCGGGGATCAGACTCCACCTCAGTGTCATCATTCCCAATATCAGCGGAATCATTGGTTTTGTTAGCCTCATCGCGATCATGGACGTACTGCGCACCTTTGACAATCTTATTGTCCTGTCTCCACAGTCCGCCGCCATCGGTAACGAATCCATCATGATGTATGTCTTTGACAACGCGTTTCGGAATGGTTCCCAAGCGCTCGGCCTCGGAAGCGCGGTAAATGTGCTTTCTATCGTCCTGATTATCATTTGCCTATTCCCGTTTATTCGGGGGCTCATCAAGGAAGCGAAGAACGCATGATCTCTGACCTCGTAAATGGCTACTCCGGCAAAGTGCTGAAATCCTTCGGAATCCGTCGCAGGGGTACAATCGGAGACCGAGTTTCTGCAGGTCTGCTAGTCGCTGTGGGGTTGCTGATGATGGCTCCCTTCATCTGGATGGCGTTCACGGTGACTAAACCGAGCGACGTTGCATTTTCCAATCCGCCGGTATTCTCCGGATACACGCCTACGTTGCAGGCTTTTGTTGATCTGTGGCAAACAACAGATTTTGCGTACTATCTTGTAAATACAGTCATTGTCGCAGTGGTGTCGACGATCATCGGCCTGGTGATCGGTATTCCTGCCGCCTATGCGCTATCGCGCTACCCGGGATATGTATCGTTGCTTCTTCTCCTGCTGGCGCTTGTTTTTCGATCGCTTCCACGATTCTCCGTTGTTTTGCCGATGTACGAAATCAGTAAATCCTTGGGTATATACGACACGACATTCGCACTCGCGGCGGCCTTGGTTGCCATTAACCAACCGTTTAGCATCTGGCTTCTACGAAACTTCTTCGCAGAAATTCCAAAGGAACTTGACGAAGCGGCAATGATTGATGGTTGTACCCGATGGGGAATGCTCCGAAAGGTCATGATCCCATTGATGAAGCCTGGCATTTTCACCGCAGGAATTTTCCTTTTCCTCTTCGCTTTTCAGGAGTACCTCACGGCTCTGGTACTTACCGATACCGCATCCAAGACCGTGCCGGTGTTTATCACAACGCAACTCGGCCAAACATTGCCCATGCTTCAGCAAGCCGGCGCCGCGGCGATGCTGCTGACGCTACCTGTTATCGCCATTTCCTTCGTCGCCCAGAAGTATTTGGTGGCAGGTTTGAGTGATGGTTCAGTCAAGGGCTAGGTTGGTAAGGCTTATAAAATGTTGACGTCAAATGCACATGGGTCGTCGCCGATGTCAGCTCTTCGATTTCCGCTGGTTCTACTTCCTGGGATGAATTGCACGACTGACATTTGGTCGGGCTGTGGACTCGAGGGAGCAATTGCACCGAATCTTGAAGAACGAACTATCGATCGTCAGGTCGATGCTTTGCTCGATACGCTCCCGGACAGATTCGCGCTGGCTGGTCTTTCCCTTGGAGCGATCGTATCCATGGCGTTGGTTCGCAAGGCACCGGAGAGGGTAGCTCAGCTCTGCCTCATAGCGACTAATTCTAAGGAACCCACTGAAGCGCAGCAGGCCGGCTGGAGAATCTGGAAGGACCGCTTGGCCGCCGGTGAAAGTGCAGAGAACCTGCAGGCCGAGATTCTAGACATCTTGATCAGCGCTCCAGCCAAGCTCAGGGACCCGAAGCTTGCCGATCGAGTACTTCGGATGGGCGCCGATACTGGTTCAGAGCGGCTGGACGCACAACTTGCGATGCAGGGCACCAGGACAGACGAATCGATGACTCTTTCACGGCTGAATATACCTGTGCTCATAGTTTCGGGTGCATACGATGTGATTTGCCCACCTCAGTTTCACCGAGATATTGCAACTGCGATACCAAGCGCGGAACTTGAATATTGTAAGGCCGGCCATCTGTCTACTATGGAGCGGCCTGCTGAAGTTGGTCGATTGCTCAGGTCTTGGCTTGCCAAATAGCGGGTGTTTAGCAGAGGTATTTGGTAGCTCCTGTGAAACGAAGCGGTAGCAGTAGCGCGTGGCTCGGATAGCACCCCAGAAACCATCCAAAATCCACGCTCCACTACCAACCAGATATTATTCTTCGATACCAGCCTTGGCGGCACTGTAGTCATGCCGGCGCATGTTGGGCCCGTCGAGTTGGATCATCTCACTTTTCGAAACCAACCGATTTAGAATCGACTCAGCAATCACCGCATCATGCAACGACCGGTACCAGTCCTTAGGATCAAACTGCGATGTGATGATCGTCGAGCCGCGGTGCTCTCGAACCGCGAGAATATTCAGCAGCTCACTGGCAATATGACTGCTGATCGGCGTGGTCAGGAAATCGTCGAACAGGAGGATTTCGTAGTCATGCAGCTTCTGCAAGAACCTTAGTCGCTCCGGATCCGGTGGCTGGAACACTGACAGGTGATTCGCCAGATCATCAAGCCGGAAATACCGAGCGGTGAACCCCTGCCGGCAGGCCGCGTTCAGCAAGGCTTGAGCCAGGTAGGTTTTCCCGACGCTGGACTGGCCAAGGATGATCAGGTCGGTCGCGTTCTGCACCCACTGGCGGGAGGCCAACCGGCTCACGACCTCCCGAGTCAGTGACCTGTCTGGCAAGTATCGGATGTCTTCGACACATGCCTCCAGGTTCGGTGTGCCGGAGGCTTTGAGGGCTCTTAAAAGTTAAGCGTGGCGCAGGATGCTCATCACGGCCGTAGCCCCGCCGTATACAACAATATCTGTGAGACTTGAGGTGGCTGGTCTGGGACTAGCTGGCAGGATAGGAACCAGCCGCCCCACCCTGGATGTGACTCAAACAATATCTGACCTGTCACAGTGTCATGCTTCGGACTTGTCCATCTAACTGGGGTGGGTCGGCCGGGACCAATCCGGCCCACCACGGTAGCTTCATCAGAAGAATGTCCACCCCCAACTAGAGAGTGTGACCCATCACAGTACTGTTCCGTAGTGACCCTTACCCGGACTGGTGCCGGCCGTTCACGGCCGACCGAGAAAATCCAGGAAAGGAAACTACGGTGACCGCACAACCTATCGTCGCGCATTGCCACCCATTTGTCGTGGGTGTCGACACGCACGCACGAAATCATGTCTACGCCATCATCGATTCCAGCAACGGCGCCCTGCTCGATACCCAGTCGTTTCCAGTGAGCAGTACCGGCATCAACCGGGCCGTCAACTGGGTCGCACGACGCACCCAAGGCGCAGCAGACACGCTCTGGGTCATTGAAGGAGCTGCCACGTACGGAGCGATCCTTGCCGGCACCGTTGCCGCCCACGGATTCCCCGTCACCGAGGCACCACGCATGAGCAAGAAGCAGAACCGCGGCGTAGGAAAAACCGATGCCTTGGACGCCCAGCGACTGGCCAGGGCCTCTCTCCCGCTGCCGGTAGACAAGTTGCGCCATCCGCGGCTGCATGAAGGAATTCGGCAAGGTCTGCGCATCCTCGTCACGGCACGCAGCTCGATGGCGAAAGACCGCACCAGGTCGGTCAACGCCTTGAACGCTTTGGTGCGCTGCAACGGCCTGGGGATCGACGCCCGCAAGAAGCTGACCGGTAGCCAAATCACCGAGGTCAGCCGGTGGCGGGAACGGGAAGAAGAACTGTCGCTGAGGATTGCACGCGCCGAAGCGGTGCGACTGGCCAAGCATATTCTGGACTTGGATCAGCAGCTGACGGCCAATGAGCAGCAGTTGGATGAACTGGTTAGGGTCAGCGAAGCGGCGCCGTTGTTGGGTGAGATCGGCTTCAAGGCAATCACGGCAGCGAAGTGTTTCGTCGCGTGGTCTCATGAAGGGCGAGTGCGTGATGAGGCGGCGTTTGCCTGCTTGGCTGGAGTGAATCCGATTCCTGCGTCATCGGGGAACACGACCCGCTATCGGCTTAATCGAGGCGGCGATCGGTCATTGAATTCTGCCCTGCATATGGCTGCGATCACGCGCATGACCTATGACGAGGAGACGCGAATTTACGTTGAGAAGCGCCGGACTGAAGGCAAGAGCAATCGGGAGATCCGCAGATGCATCAAGCGTTATCTGGCCCGTCGAATTTTCAAGATCTTCAGTATTTCAGCACAGATCGATGAGGTTCCGGTTGCGGCTTGACAGACATAGAAGAGTCCGAACCCGGTAATGACCATGATTCCGATAGCCCCGACCGATCCGTTTCAAGTTCTTCGCCGTCAGATTCGCCGCCTCGCTCCGGGCATTCGTCAGCCTGGTTCTCACCAACACCAGCAGCTCCCTGCGCCACGCGGTCAACGTCCTGAACAATGATTTCGCCTCCACCATTTTCGTCGCTCTCACCGACTTCTCCAGCGCCGCCCACCGAGCCTGGAACTCATGAACATCCGTGGCCCGCAACAGGTCCCGCACGTGCTCCTTGATCCCATAGATCACCCCGAGTTCGGGATCCGTGTCAAGGATCAATTTGAGGCGTTCCACTTGCTTGATCGACAGGTTCTCCAGATTGCAGGTCAATAATTTCCGGTACTTGTAGGCCGGATCCGTGGTCCTGCCGCGGCGCTCGTGCACCTCATGGGAGCGGCGGCGGCGCACTTGGGTGATCATCAGGTTCGCCCTCGCAATCACATGGAAATGATCCACGCTGATCTTCGCCTTGGGCAGGGTGTCCCGCACGGCCTTGCGGAACTCAGAGGACATGTCGATCGCCACGACCTGCACCCGCTGGCGCCAATACCTCGGCCGGGCCTTCAGCCATTTCTTCACCGCCGCTCCGCGGCGCCCATCCACAATATCCAGGATCTTCCCCGTATCCAGGTCGGTGAACACGATGGACCACGGCTCAATCCGCACCACTTTCCCACTCCTGCCTCGCGCGTAGCGGACCTTGCGGAACCGGTGCTCGTCGATGCCCAGACGGCGGATAAACATCCGGTCCACGTCCCCAACCAGCTCGCCGACGGTGTTCAGCCGGGCCATCACGGTAGGCCACGAAACTGAGTGCGCGGCAGCGACCCGGGAGACCGCGCGCAGCTCGCAGCTCATCTCGTTCACCAGTTGCTGGGAGAGCCTGGTGGTGATCCTGGCCCGGAACGGCAACTGCTCGGTGGTTTGCACGAAGGAACGCCGTTCGCAAGCCTGCTCTTGGCAGGCCATGCGCCGCTTGCGAACCAGGACTTGCAGATCATCACCGCCGGCTGGCAGGTCCTTGACCCGGTGCACCGGCCTGGCCTGAATCCGGGTGGTCAGCACCCCGCAGGAAGGGCAGGCAGCTTCGGTCGATATGGGTTCGACAAGTACTTGTCGCCCGGACGATTCATGGGCGGCAGAGATGACGCGGTAGTCGGTGAGGTTCAACAGAATCGACGCAGCATCGATTGGCCCGGTATCCTTGAACACGGCTCGTAGTTCCTTGCAGATGAATTTGTTTTAGTCGACATCCATCTTCGCAGAGGAGCTGCGAGCCTTACTTATTTTGGGGTCACCACGCTAAAAATCGAAGAGCCTCTTTAACGGCACGCCAGCGGTGGGAATCTCATTGTTTAGAGTTTTGAATTAAGCTCGATGACTGAACACCGCTATTTTCCCAGTTCAGATCACCTTTTCTTCTTAAATGGTCAGTTAATGACTGACCCGTCATGAAATGCACGGGTCAGTGTTCCCGGAGGTATTGACGTGACGCAACAGGGTGGGTTTAAAGCTGGGTATTCGGTCCGCTGGAGCTGGCCGGGGCGTCGGGATTTGCCGCCATTTACAAGGATTATTCGATATTCGATTCATTCGACAATAGCTGTTCGGAGTCACTAAAATTAGCCGCATATCTGATTCTTTGCCACCGTGCCCTAAGTGCTCCAGCGAGTACACCTACGAACTTGACGCATTGCTGGTCGGCCCAGAATGCGCCCACGAATTGAACGCGGAAACCGAGGAATCCGAGCCGACTGAAATCGTCATCAAGGACGCGGTGGGCAACGTCCTGCAGGACGGCGACACCGTCAGCATTACCAAGACCATGAAGGTCAAGGGCGCCCAGAGCGCGCTGAAGGCCGGCACCAAGGTGCGCAATATTCGCTTGACCCCTGGCTCTGGAGATCACGACATCGCAGCCAAGGTTGACGGCTTCGGCCAGATGGAGCTGAAGTCCTCCATCGTCAAGAAGATCTAAAGAGCCGCATACTTGGCTCTGGCAGTCCGTTCTCCTTTCGGAGACGGGCTGCCTCTCTTGATAAACAGGTCTAGTTGCCGCCCGATTCCCCTCGATGATTGACTCGCGTATCAATGTCCGAGCAGACTCAAGCTAGAACATGGACGAGGTCGGCAAGGGAGATCAGCATGAGCATCGAGACATCTAGTGGTAAGCTCGACACCATCGTCATCGGTTGGGGTAAAGGCGGCAAGACCCTGGCAGGGGCACTGGCCCGTGCTGGCGAGAAAGTGGCCATCGTCGAGCAGTCGGCGCAAATGTATGGCGGAACCTGCATCAACATCGGCTGCGTACCCACCAAGGCACTGATCCACGACGCGGAGCAGCATGTCGAAGGCATGCCAGCCAGCCAAAAATTCGACAACGCCGTACAGCGACGGGATGATCTCACCGCGCTGCTGCGTGCCAAGAACTACTCCATGCTCAACGATCTGGACTCGGTTCTGGTACTCACCGGCCGAGCCAGCTTCACTGGACCGAAATTCATCAAGGTGCGTACTGAGGAAGAAGAGCTGGAGCTGAGCGCCGAGCGGATCATTATCAATACCGGCGCGCAACCTGCTGTCCCGGAGATCCCGGGTGCCAGCATTGGCGGAAGGGTGCACGACTCCACGACTATCCAGCATGCGCCCTTGCCCAAGTCTTTGGTTGTCGTCGGCGGCGGATATGTGGGTGTCGAATTCGCCTCGATGTTCGGCCAGTTCGGCAGCAAAGTCACGGTCCTGGACCGCGGGCAGCGTGCTTTATCCAAAGAGGGCGCAGATGTTGCCAGCGAAGTGCAGTCGTGCCTTGAAGATGCCGGCGTTACCATTCTCAGCAAGGCCCAGGTCACTGGAATTTCGCAGGACTCAACCTCCGCAACAGTCAGTTTCGAGGTTGGCGGGGAGCCTCGGCAGATTTCTGCCGATGCCGTGCTCATTGCGCTGGGTCGAACCCCGGCAACCCGGGAGCTGAATCTTGAGGCCGCCGGAATCCGCAGCGGAGAACGCGGTGAAGTCGTGGTGGACGAATTCCTGGCGACCAGCGCCGAGGGTGTTTATGCGCTCGGTGATGTCACCGGCGGGGCGCAATTCACCTATGTATCCCTCGATGATCATCGGGTGCTTGCTAATCACCTGTTGGGCGACGGGACCCGAAGCACCAAGGACCGGGTAGCGGTGCCGTACACGATTTTCTGCACTCCTCCGCTTTCGCGGGTAGGGCTCAGCGAAGATCAGGCCAGGAAGCAAGGACTGCGCATCAAGACGGCGGTGAAGAAGGTCGCGGCGGTTGCCGCGATGCCGAGGCCGAAAATTGTTGGTGACCCCAGAGGCATCATCAAGTTTGTCGTTGACGCCCAGGACGACCAGATCCTAGGTGCCGCCCTCATGCACGTGGATTCCCAGGAAGTCATCAATCTGGTGGCCCTGGCGATGCGGCAGGGGATGGCGGCGAGCCAATTGCGGGACCAGATCTTCACCCATCCTTCCTCTACCGAAGCCCTGAATGAGGTGCTCGGAGAGCTAGGCTGAAGCGGCCAAGCTGGCCGAATTGATCAGTTCGGCCAGCTGGGCGCTTGGCTGGTTGGCGCCAAAGGCCGGCTGTCCTGGCTGAAGGCGTACGCCTTCAGCCAGCGGGCCGATCGGCAGCGGATCAAATCCGAAGGCCTCGATGAGTCCGGCGACCTCATCCACATCGGCTGCGTCGTCCCCGGCCACGGCAATAGCCTTGCGTTCGGTGCCGCCAGGACGGGCCTCTTCCTCAAGGTCGTGGTAGCCCATGTGGTTGAAAGCCTTGACGACGCGGGCATCTGCAAGGAAGTCCTGGACCAATTCGCTGGTGGAAACCTCCGGGCCGTTGAGGTCCTCGCGGATCCCATCGGTTTCCCACCAGTAATTCATCGCGTCGACCACCAGCTTGCCCGAAAGCTGCTGGACAGGGATGCTCTGGTATTTGCCCAGAGGCAAAGCCAGGATGGCAATATCGGCCTCGCGGGCTGCCGTCGCCGCATCAACCGCCACCGCGCCGGGGGTCAGGACCTCGACGGTCAAGGCGATGGCGCTGGGGTCGCCGGATCCGGCAATGAGCACCTCGTGGCCCGCCTTGAGGGCCAGTCGTGCCAATGCGGTGCCGATCTTTCCCGCGCCGAGGATGCCAATTTTCTGCTGTTCCATGTTCATTCCTTCTCAGCTGCCTATCGTCCAGCTGGGGACGGCTGCTCGGCGAGCATTTCCCGGACCAGTGGAATGACTTTGTTGCCGTAGAGCTCGACGGCGTGCAAACGCGCTCCGGCTTCCACGGCTCCGCCGGAGTAGATCAGGTCGAAACGGCCGATATCCAAGGTCCTGATCGTGGTGGCGATCTTGCGGGCCACGGTCTTAGGGGAGCCGATGTAGAGTGATCCGTCGCTGGCTTCGTGCTCGAATTCCGCGCGGCTCATTGGAGGCCAGCCGCGGGTTGCGCCAATCCGGTCGCGTTGCGTCTTGTAGGCATCGAACATGTGCTCGCGGGCCAGCTCATCGGTGTCCGCCACAAAGCCAGGGGAGTGCAGGCCCACCGGCGTGTTCTGGTGCCCGAACTGCTCATTGGCCCGGCGGTAGAGGTCGATGTACGGGGCAAAGCGTTCCGGGGATCCGCCGATCACCGCAAGCATCATGCGAAAACCGTAGTGCGCCGTGCGGATCACGGATTGCGGGGAACCTCCCACGCCTACCCAGGTGCGCAGGCGGCCCGACTCGGTCTTGGGGAAGACATCCATGTCCACCAGATCGGCGCGCTTGGTGCCTTGCCAGGTCACCGGCTTCTCGTCGAGCAGCTTGTGGAACAGATCGATCTTTTCGTCAAAGAGGACTTCGTAGTCGGCCATGTCGTAGCCGAACAGCGGGAAGGACTCGGTGAACGAGCCACGGCCAAGCATCACTTCGACACGTCCGCTGGATAGCGCATCGACCGTAGCGAAGCGCTGGTGGACGCGCACCGGGTCATCGGATGACAAGACGGTAACGCCGGAGCTGAGGCGGATGTTCTCGGTAGCGGTGGCAATGCCGGCCAGCACGGTTTCCGGGGAGGAAATGGCGTATTCCGGGCGGTGGTGCTCGCCAACCGCAATGACGTCCACGCCTGCCTGGTCAGCCACGATGGCTTCTTGCACTGTGGCGCGAATGGCCTGCGCGTGGGTCAGCAGCTGGCCCGAAGCTGCACTGGGCACATCGCCGAAAGTGTCGATGCCGAATTCGATGTTCTCGATGGCGTTCATGACCGCTCCCTAAGACAAAAATAAGTTGATGCATCAATCATGACTCAATATTGTTGACGTGTCAACCATATTGAAAGTGATGTGCGCCGGGATGCGGGAACAGGGGAATCCAGCGGGCTGCCGGACCATTGGAATGGGCCGCTTAGGCCAGCTGATCAACCTTTTGCGGCTCGCTGCTGCCGCTGGGGAAAACGAACTTGTGCAGGGCCCACCAGCGGAAGGCCATGGCCAGCAGGGTCCCGATGATCGGTCCGGAGATGAAGTCGGCGATTTCCTGTTCCAGGAAGGTGACCTGCGGGTAGTGGAACCCGAAAATCCAGCGCGAGGCATACAGCGGCGCCGAGTTGATCACGATGCCGACGGCGGAAACCAGGGTGAATCCGATGATCTGGATTCTCTTGCGGAAGGCCGAATTGCGATCGGTGAAGGTCACCTGCCGGGTCAGGACATAGGAAACAACCGTGGCCACGCAATTGGCAATGAGGAACGCCGTGGTGGGGTGGTCGCCCAGGAGCAAGTACTTCAGCAGATAGTTGACGGCCAGCGTCACTATGAAACAGAAACCTCCGACGCCCAAGAATCTGACAAGGCGCGAAGCAGTATTCATCGTGTTGCTCAAATTGTTCCGTCCGTGGACAACAAAAGAAGACCGGTTCGTGGATCCGCGCTTTCGGGTGATGCCCGCGAGCAGCAGTGGAGTCGGTGCTGATGGGTATAAATCTAGACGGCTCGGCTGCAGGTATCAACATTGCGGCCTGCCACGCCAACGGGAAAGGCCCGCCTCCCCGCAAGGGGAGACGGGCCAATCCGGGGCAAACCGGCCAGCGGTTTTAGCCGAAGTACTTCTTCATGGTGCCTTCGTTAGCCTCGCGAAGCTCATCCACCGAGACGGTGAATTCGCCCTGGACTTCCAAGGAACCGGACTGCGCATCAACGATGCCCAAACGGGCCACGGTCACGCCGCGGGCGCTGGTCATGTCGTTGAAGCGGACCTCTTCGCTGCGTGGAACAGCAACCACGGCACGCGCCTGGGTCTCGGAGAACAAGGCGGTGAAGGAATCGATGCCGTCACGGTCCTTGATCTCATCCAGCGCCACGCGAGCACCCACGCCGAAGCGCAGAACCATCTCAGACAGGGCTGCGGCCAGGCCGCCTTCGGACAGGTCGTGAGCCGAATCGATCATGCCATCGCGGCTGGCGTTGATCAGGATCGCGCCCAGTTCCTTCTCCGCTGCCAGGTCGACTACCGGCGGTACGCCGCCGAGGTGGCCGCGCAGGTTGGCGAACTCCGAGCCATCCAGCTCGTCCTTGGTGGTGCCGATCAGGTAGATCGCCTGGCCGTCGGCCTCTTCGCGCCATCCCGAAGGCGTGCGGCGAGCGACATCATCGAACTTGCCCAAGGTGGCAACCACTGGGGTCGGGTGGATCGGCTTGTCGCCGGTCTGGTTGTACAGCGAGACGTTACCGCCGGTCACTGGAACACCCAGCTCCATGCAGGCATCCGACAAACCGCGGATGCCCTCGGCCAGCTGCCACATGACATCTGGGTTCTCCGGGGAACCGTAGTTCAAGCAGTCCGAAACAGCTGCAGGGATCGCACCGGAGGTGGCGACGTTGCGGTAGGACTCAGCCAGCGCCAGCTGGGCGCCGGCGTATGGGTCCAGGAAGGTGTAGCGGCCGTTGGCATCGGTAGCGATGGCAACACCCAAGCCGGTGGACTCATCGATGCGGACCACACCGGAATCATCCGGGGCAGCCAGTGCGGTGTTGCCGCCGACGTAGCGGTCGTACTGGTTGGTGATCCAGGACTTGTCGCACATATTCGGGCTGGCGATCAGTTCCAGCACGGCAGCCTTCAGCTCGTCACCGGTGGCTGGCAGGTTCTTGCCGGCCTCGGAGGACTTGAAGGTGTCTGCCTGCAGGGCGTCCTGCCACTCGGGTCGAGCGTAGGGGCGGTCGTAGACCGGGCCGTCGTGGGCGACAGTCTTCGGGTCAACGTCCACGATGACTTCGCCATCCCAGGTGATGATCAAACGGTCGGTGTCGGTGACCTCGCCCAGCCAGGAGTACTCCACGTTCCACTTGGCCATAACAGCCTCGAACGCTTCGATGTTCTCCGGGGTGACTACGGCCATCATGCGTTCCTGGGACTCCGACATCAGGATTTCGCCCGGGGTCAGGGTGGAGTCGCGCAGCAGCACGTTGGTCAGTTCAACCTGCATGCCGCCTTCACCGTTGGAAGCCAGTTCACTGGTGGCGCAGGAGATGCCTGCGGCGCCCAGGTCCTGGATGCCTTCAACCAGCGAAGCCTTGAACAGTTCCAGGCAGCACTCGATGAGCACCTTCTCGGCAAATGGGTCGCCCACCTGCACGGCAGGGCGCTTGGATGGCTTGGTGTCGTCGAAGGATTCGGAAGCCAGCACCGAAGCGCCGCCGATGCCATCGCCACCGGTGCGTGCACCGAAGAGCACGACCTTGTTGCCCACGCCCGAGGCGTTGGCCAGGCGCAGGTCCTCGTGGCGCAGGGCGCCAACAGCCAGCGCGTTGACCAGCGGGTTGCCCTGGTAGATCGGGTCGAAGACGGTTTCGCCGCCGATGTTCGGCAGGCCCAGCGAGTTGCCGTAACCACCGATGCCGGAGACCACGCCGTGCACAACGCGCTGCGAGTCCTCGTGGTCGATGGCGCCGAAGCGCAGTGGATCCATCACGGCGATCGGACGGGCACCCATGGAGATGATGTCACGCACGATGCCGCCAATGCCGGTCGCGGCACCCTGGTAAGGCTCCACGTAGGAAGGCGAGTTGTGCGACTCGATCTTGAAGGTCACGGCCCAGCCGTCGCCCAGGTCGGTGACACCGGCGTTTTCGCCCATGCCGACCATCAGGTCCTTCTTCATCTCATCGGTGACCTTCTGCCCGAACTGGCGCAGGTGGTTCTTGGTGGACTTGTACGAGCAGTGCTCGGACCACATCACCGAGTACATGGCCAATTCGGCAGCGGTCGGACGACGGCCAAGGATCTTGACGATCTCGGCGAACTCGTTGTCCTTCAGGCCCAGCTCTGCCCACGGCAGTTCTACATCTGGGGTGCCGGCGGCGTTATCGACGGTGTCGATGTTAAATTCCTTGGTGGTTTCCTGGCTCACTTTTTTCCTCCAACAAGGTGGGTCAGAACACTGGTGAAGAAGGTCAGGCCGTCGGTGCCGCGGGCATCGGGGCCAAAGCCAACCTCGATGGCATGCTCCGGGTGGGGCATGAGGCCCACAACGTTGCCAGCCTTGTTGCTCACGCCAGCGATCGAACGGCGCGAACCATTCGGGTTCCAGCCCACGTAGGAGAACGCAATGCGGTTCTCGGTTTCGAGCTCATCCAGGGTCTTTTCGTCGGCCACGTACTGGCCGTCCTGGTTCTTGAGCACGATGGTGATTTCCTGGCCAGCCTCGAACCCATTGGTCCATGCGGTCTGGTTGTTCTCCACGCGCAGCAGCTGATCGCGGCAGATGA
>RCUF01000216.1_pt1 | contig 26403 bp, 20 predicted proteins | sample 2166311 | NCBI WGS metagenome assembly RCUF01 (sample SAMN09932608, study PRJNA488358) | compost metagenome | feature: garden; material: soil; isolation source: compost soil in 4-hydroxybenzonitrile-enriched culture | place: Germany: Experimental Botanical Garden Goettingen | collected 2016-01-27
TTGCTTTTATAATGAAAGTAAAAAATGTAAAAAAAGAATGGAGAACCTTGGGTTAATATTGATTGATTGTGCTTGAAGATATGCTTACTGGTAGTAGAGGTATGCGTCAGATGCGTCAATTTACGGATTGCCACATTCTTCGAGAACGTGGTTTTGAGGAAGGAGATCTGTCGCCCTCGTTAGTAAGGACGACAGGTGGATCATAAGAAATGGCAGATGCCCTCCTATTGTAGGAGGGCATTTTTATCTTCACCACAATAGTCGAACTACAGCCATACTCACAATACCGACAACGACGGTAGCCAGCAGGTTTTTGCTCCACAAGGCGGTCACTAGCGTAGGAAAGACAGCCATAAGTACTTGCCCATTAAGAGTGACTGAGGATTCGGTTCGGACGAGCAAATTCTCCATCACGAGGGCCGTGAATATGCAGATGGGAATATAGGAAAGCCATTGTAGAACTGGTTTGGGAAGCGCCAGCCTTTGCAGCACGACAAAAGGAATGATCCTTGGGATGGCTGTGACAATCATGGCACCGATAATGATATACAGGACATTGGGATTAATGCTCATTTGTCGGTTAACACTCCAATCGTTGCGGTGATCATGGTTGCTACAATGACGGCGATATGTGATGGCACCCACCAGGACAAAAGGTACATCAGAACAGCCATACATAGCACAAGCAGCAGACGATGCTTGAGTTTGGAGGTCTGGACACTTTGGAGCTGGGAAATAAGCAGGGCAAGGAACATCGCAGGCAAGGCAAAGTCCAGACCAAAAGCCTCCGGCCGGGAAATCCAGTTCCCGAGAACCCCTCCCGCCACACAGGATGCAATCCAAGCGAGATAAGCTGTAATATTAAGCCCGTTCATCCAGCGGTCACTGACCTGCCCGCCTTTAGCCAATTTATCCGACGCTACCCCAAAGGATTCATCCGTCAAAAGAACGCCGATACCTATGTTTTTCCATAGTGAATATTTAGAAAAGTAAGGAGCCAGCGATGCACTTAGCAGCAGATGGCGGGCATTCACAATGAATGTCGTTAAAATAATGACGGATGGAGGACTGGCTGCAGCCAGCATCGAGCACATAATAAACTGAGAGGCTCCGGCGTATACAAGCGCCGACATGAAGGCAATTTCCATGGTGCTAACCCCTGATGAGGCACCCACAATGCCTGCCGCGAACCCAATACATACATAACCGAGCAATGTAGGAATACAATCTTTAACCCCGTGTAAAAAGCTGAGTGAATCGGGCTTCGTTTCGCTCAACTCCGAAGCTATGGACATTTTAACCTTACCCCCAGTGTATAAATTTATAATAGTATATAACGTAAGTTGTAAAGTATCAATATATTATACGTTTGTATGTTATATTGAATAATGTCTATAGCGAACACACAGGGAGAATGTTTATTTTATTGCTTTTTAGAACTTGATCCTAAGGATAGAGATGAATATGAACAGATGTAGAGGACAAGGACGTATACCTAATGGAATCCGCGCTGGTGCTTCAGCCCGGTAAGGAAGATAAAGAGCTTCAGCGAAAAAAGAGCATCAACAAAATTGAAACGTTTCCATCTTAGTGTTATTATAATTTTCATAAAGAGAGATAGGGGGAGGGAGATGCCGATGCCAAGTATTAAAGATGTAGCTAGCTTAGCTGGCGTAGCTGTAGGAACTGTATCCCGAGTTATTAACAACTCGGGCTCTGTAAAACCAGATACACGAAGGAAAGTGGAGAAAGCTATACAAGAACTCAATTATTTTCCTAATGAAGTCGCTCGAAATTTTAAAATGAGGAAATCCAAGATGGTAGCCTTGCTGCTTCCAAGTATCTGGCATCCTTTTTTTTCTGAACTGGCTTATTACATTGAGGATGAGTTGGATCAGGAAGGCTTTAAGCTCATGTTGTGTAATAGCGGCGGCAAGCCCGAAAAAGAACTGTATTATCTGGATATGCTACGGCAAAACAAAGTGGCTGGTATTGTCGGCATTACTTACAATGATATAGAAAATAGCGTAAGCAATGACATTCCGATTGTAAGTATTGATAGGCACTTCAACAAAAAAATTACTTGTGTGACCTCCGATAATTATGAGGGAGGGCGTCTGGCTTTGAGGGAGCTTGTTAAAGTGGGGGCCCAGAAACCGGCTTTTATGGGAAGCGTCACTTCCATTTTCAGTGAAACCATGAATCGGAGAAAAGGTTTCATTCATGAGGCGCAAACATTGGGAGTCGATTATGTAATCTACGAGAAGCCCGACCCTATAGTGGACGACGATGCCTATTTTAACGAGTTCCTAAATGAGCATCGCGATGTGGACGGCATTTTTGCTATTACCGATATGTTAGCCGCCAACTATATAGAAAGAGCACGCAGGGAGGGCATTCGCGTTCCAGAGGATGTAAAGGTTATCGGCTACGACGGGATTCAGGACCATCCTTATTTTCATCCGATATTGTCTACAATCAGGCAGCCAGTGGAGGAGATGGCACGTATGACAATCAGACTGCTTTATAAGAAAATCGAAGGTGAAACTTTAGATCAGCAAGTGTATCGTCTCCCCGTTGTCTTCAAGCAAGGCGAAACTACATGATTTTATTGTAAAAATATTAGCTCATTCGGTCGATTCATAGTATGGATCTACTAACTGATGTTTTTCTCACAGCAAATTGGAAGCGTTTCAAAAGTGAAAACATCCTAGTTCAAGAAAGGAGGTGTAATGGTGAATTCAAGAACTAGCGAGTCGGATCATTCAGGATCAAGCCAAATCGAAAAATATGGAACCGGATCAAACGCGACTATTCCTTAAACATTCAAACTTCAAACTTTTTTCTTTTGGCAGAAGAAAGATATCTCAGTTCTTCCCGATATTTCGCCACGGTTCTGCGTGATAGATGCAAACCTTCCTTTCCCAGCAGGGTAGTAATAGCCTGATCCGATAACGGTTTTTGCTTGTCCTCATCATCTATCAAATTTTTGATACGCTTTTTTGCACTCTCCGATGAAGCAGCATCTCCGTCCGCTGACGTCAAGGAGGAAGTAAAGAAAAATTTGAGCTCGAACAATCCGCGAGGCGTCTGTATAAATTTATTACTGACCGCCCTGCTGACCGTGGATTCGTGTAAGCCCGTCTTATCGGCAATCTCCTTTTGGGTGATTGGTTTGAGGAAATACACGCCATGCTCAAAAAAATCCTGCTGCTTTTCCACAATGGCCTTGGCAACCCGTAGAAGGGTCAGCCGACGTTGCTTCAGGCTATTGACCAGCCATTTTGCCGTATTCATCTTCTCATGGATAAAACGTTTGGTTTCACTATTCGGTAGATCCTGCATCATTTGCCGGTAAAAAGGGTTAATCTCAACCCGCGGCGCACTAATGTCATTAATCAGGACAAGATATTCCCCGTTGGCTTTTTCGACCGTGATATCTGCTATGATGTATTGCTGCTCTTTATGAGCAAATGCTGCGCCCGGGCATGGATTTAGCTTGCGAATTCGATCGGCCATCTGTATAACCTCTTGCCTACCGATTTCAAGAGCATCCGCAATTTTTTGTATCCGATTGTTCGCCAGATCGGCCAGATGGTTGCTTACCATTCTGACTATGCATTCATCATCCATGCCAGCAAGCTGGAGCTGGAGAAGAAGACATTCTTCCAAGCTGTAAGAGGCGATCCCCGGTGGATCAAAACTCTGTATCACCAAGAGCATATCCTCAATTTCGGCTATGGGAACGTCCAATAGTGAGGCGACCGTTGGAACATCAAGTTCTAAATATCCCATTTCGTTCAAATTGCCAATGAGGTACCGTGCCACCATACGCTGTGAATTTGTAAGCCCACATACCAGTCCAAGCTGCCTGTTCAGATGTTCAAACAGGGTATCATTCGGATTGGGGACAAAATCCAGAAATGTAACGGGGTTTGCTCGCTGGACCGATGGATATTTTTCTCCGCCACCATAATGTTCAAGCAGATCTCCTTGATCTTTCTGTGAAAACCGCTCTGCTTCTTCTTTGATACTGCCTATGGACATATTAAACTCCGGCAAATCAATGACTGGATTATTGTTCGCCTGTTCATGCAGAAAGGATATTAAATCAGCCGAAGAATATTGCAAGATCGTGATTGCTTGTCGCAATTCGGGCGTCATAACCAGCTTGAATCCTTGTTCCTGTTGTAACCCATATCGTATCATTGACTTATTCAAACTCCTTTTCCATACATTTCCGGTACAAATTCACAGTCAGTCATTTATGAAAGATCTACTTCTCTAAGCCTATGCAATTCTCCTGCCTAGATGTTAACGTTACCGAGTAATTTTATCTGATAGAAACGATTCATAAACAAGCCAAAGCTTGTCGTAATAAGTAACAGTTATTATGTGTGTTGTATTTTTGGTTATATACACTATCTTTCTTGTATACTCATTCATTGAATAACAAAATACACTGGAGCTGGAGGAATCATTTATGGAAACTTATAAAATTGTCTGCATTGATATTGACGGGACGCTGCTTAACTCGGCGCATCAAATCACGGAAGCAACCAAAGAAACCATTCTCCAGCTTATAAATGATAAGCAGATTCCAGTGGTTCTTGTCTCTGCGCGAATGCCAAAAGCAATTATTCCATTGCAGAATCATCTTGGTATTTCTGAGCCTCTCATATGCTACAGTGGGGCACTTGTTATAGATAAACACGGGAACAAGCTGAACACCCGTTATATAGATAAGAAAATGACACAGTGTTTGCTTGACAGCCTGGCTGCCTATGATCTTCACGTAAGCCTGTATAAGGATGATGAGTGGTATATTGAGCAATTGGATGCATGGGCGCTTCAAGAACGTGACATCACCAATATCGAGCCTCGCATTTATAGTTTTTCTAAGCTTACCAGTGGTTGGAGGGAAGAGACTGATGGAACCAGTAAAATTTTGTGCATGGGTGATCCCGAAGAGATCAGACGCGTCCTTCAAGTATTGCGACCCGTATACGGCGAAGAAGTAAATCTCTACTTATCCAAGCCTACTTATCTGGAAATCATGTCAAAAAAGGCTTCCAAAACGGCAGCCATTCAAATTCTGCTAAAAGAGTACCAACTGAAACAAAGCGATTGTCTGGCTATGGGTGACAACTACAATGATATCGACATGCTGGCCTTTGCGGGACTTGGCATTGCCATGGAAAATGCTCCCCTTGAGGTCAAAGCTGCTGCCAACACCGTTACTCTCTCGAATGACGAGGATGGAGTAGCTCATGCGCTGAAAAACCATATTCTGTTCCCTAAATAAGCGGGTTGGAATAATTTTCCAATGACTGATTCAGGCTGGAGGAATTACAGGTGAAAAGAATAGATAAGATTTTAGAGTATATTGCCGAAAGCACCAAGAAAATTTCCAAAGAGGCTTTATTTGCGGGGGAAGGGATTACGGCTGCGGAAATTGCTGATGATCAAAAGATGTTGAGAAACAATGTGAGCAAAGAGTTGAATAATCTGCTACGTGACGATCTAATCCTTAAAATCAAAGGAAGACCGGTCAGATTTCTGCATAAGCAGATTATCGAGGACACCTTTCGGGTTCGGCTGAAAGAGAAACAAATTGAGGTCAAAAGCATCAAAGAGGTATTGCTGCCTGACGAACAGGTCGATCCGTTCCATACCTTGATCGGTTTCAGGGGCAGCATGCGTAACCAGGTTGAGCAGGGGAAGGCAGCGATTCTGTATCCTCCTAGAGGTCTGCATACCCTAATAGTCGGGCAGACGGGTGTTGGAAAAACTATGTTTGCCAGGTTGATGTACCATTATGGCAAGTATATGAAGCGGTTTTCAGAGCATGCGCCATTTATCGTTTTTAACTGCGCTGATTATTTCAATAACCCCCACTTGCTACTTTCCCACATCTTTGGTCACGTTAAAGGGGCGTTTACAGGCGCTGATCATGAAAAGGCAGGGCTGGTGGAGAAAGCTGACGGAGGCATCCTGTTTTTGGATGAGATTCACCGTTTACCCCCGGAAGGCCAGGAAATGATTTTCTATTTCATGGATACTCACACCTATAACAAATTGGGCGAAACGGATCGAAAAAGAGACGCGAGTGTGTTATTGATTGGAGCTACGACGGAGGATCCCGGATCATCCATGCTGAAAACCTTCATTAGACGCATACCCATCACAATCAATATCCCTTCCCTTCAGGAACGTGCTATTGAGGAGCAAATGCTGATTTTGAAGCATTTGTTTGCTAACGAGGCCAATAGGGTAAACAAGCCGATTAGGATTGAACCAGAGGTAGTTAGAGCACTGATCGGCAGCGTCACCTACGGCAATATCGGCCAGTTAAAGTCGAACATCCAGCTGGTATGCGCTAAAGGTTTTTTAAACAGCATACATGAAAACAAAGAAGAAATAGGACTTGATTTTAAAAACCTGCCGGGAAATATCCGAGATGGTTTGTTTAATATTGATAAAACGCAATATAAGATGAAGGAAATCGGATGTATTTCCTCGTGCCTATTCATTACTCCAGAAGGAAGAAAAGCTTTGGATGAAGAGGTTGTTTCCGAGCTGCCGTTTAACCTTTACAAACTAATTGAAGACAAGATTGGCATGCTGAAGGAAGAAGGGCTCGACGACGCCTACATCCACAGATTTATTGCTACGGATGTCAATATCCATATTAAAAGCTTTTATAACCGTTTTTATAACACCAAGGGGAGCAGGGAACGAATTCTGAAAATTGTGGACAAAGACATCCTTGAATTCTCCGAGCAGATTAAGGAAATGGCCAAAAAGGAACTAAACCGAATTTACAGTGAGAGATTCGTGTATGCTTTCAGTCTTCATTTAAGCGCCTTTTTCAAGCGCACCAGAGATAAAAAATACGGTGATGCACGAATCTATGAACCGATGAATGAACATGATGAAGAGTACAGACTGGCCCAGACTATCAAAAGTTTGATCGAGTCTAAGTTTGGTGTACATGTACCGGAGGCCGAAATAACTTATATGGCGATTCTTCTGAAATCTGTTGAGGAAGAACGACAGGGTAGTGTGGGAATTATTGTGGCAGCACACGGTACCAGTACAGCGAGCAGCATCGTCGGCGTCGTAGACAGCTTGCTGGGCAGTTCTAATCTTTGTGCTGTTGATATGCCCCTCGATGTCAGTCCTAGGGAAATTTTGGAGCTTATTATCGATAAAGTAAAGAGCATTGACCGTGGTAGAGGCGTGTTGCTGCTGGTTGATATGGGCTCTTTGCTCAATCTTGAAGAAACTATTATGGAACGTGTTGGAATTAATGTAAAGACCATTGATATGGTTTCAACTCCGCTCACGCTGGAGGCTGTCCGAAAGGCCAGTGTTTTTGACATGGGGATAGAGGAGATATACCAATCGCTAAAGGATTTCAGGGGATATAACAATAGCAGCGCCGCAGTGAAAGTAGTTCATAAGGCAATTGTGACGGTTTGCTCCTCCGGCAAAGGTGCAGCGGTCAAATTGAAAGAGTTTGTAGAGAAAGTTGTCTGCGATTTGACGGATGAGGAGATACTGGTTGTCCCGGCAAACGTAAGAGAGTTGGATAAAGTGGTCCAGGATATGCGGTCTAAGCGAACCATTCTTGCCGTGATTGGAGTAAAACGGCCAAGCGAGCCGGAAATCCCGTTTATTCCCTTGGAAAAGCTGATTGAAGCGAGCGGTGAGCAGACATTGAGAGAGCTACTGCTGAATAACAAGCAGATCCCTGCTGTGGATCAAAGTGTAGTCGTCAGGGAGTTATGCGAGGAAAGTCTGAAAGAATTTATGACTTATTTGAATCCCCACAAAATTCTGGGAATGGTGATGAGATTTGTGCAAGAGCTGGAACTTGGATTAGAAGTCAAATTTGATTATGCAACAAAAGTCCAAATTTCTACTCACACAGCTTATGCGCTGGAACGTATGGTTATTCGCGATGGACTTGTTTATCAGGGGGAAGTGAAACAGCTCGACCAGCACATATTCGAGGTGGTAAACCGTTCATGCAGCATATTTGTTTCTGGTATGAATCTTATACTTTCTGAAGACGAAAAATATTATATTTGCGAAATGTTGAGCGAAGTATATAACTTTATTCCACAGTAATGGCCAAAGAGTATAAAACGCTTTCATATGTGTATGAAAGCAGTGGAGATTGATAAATAGTGATCTGTTCAGACTGGAAAAAAACCTCCGACGCAACGGGGGTTTTTTTGTTGTTTACAAAATTTCTTCTGATCTATACAGAAGTTTGGCACAGAACTTGCATCATAGATATGTGGAGAGAAAAAAAGGGGGTGAGACAGATGATCGGTGTAATTGTTGGGACACACGGGAAATTTTCTGAAGAAATACTGAGGTCAACAGAAATGGTTTTCGGCCATTTGGATAATGTGGCAGGTGTTACGTTTGAACCAGGTGAAAGTGTCAGCGGACTTGTAGAGAAATATAAGGCTGCGTTGGCATCGCTGGATTGGACGGACGGTGTTATCTTCCTTGTTGATCTATTCGGCGGCAGTCCTTATAATGCTGCCAGCCGAATTGCAGTTAACCATGAAAAAATGGATATTGTGACAGGAGTAAACCTGCCAATGATCGTTGACCTTCTTGCAAACAGAGGAATTGAACAAGTGGAGAATTTGGTAAATTTAGCGATCCATGCAGGGCACGATTCCATGATGTCTTTTCGTGCCATTCGAAACAGTCAATTAGAGGAGGAATTATAGAATGGAAATTGCATTAGTTCGTATTGATGACCGTCTGATTCACGGTCAGGTGGCGACCGTTTGGGTGAAAGAAGCGAAGTGCAATAAGATTATCGCCGTTAGCGATGAAGTCGCAGCGGATACATTACGCAAAACCTTATTGCTTCAGGTGTCGCCGCCTGGAATTAAGGCGTATGTCGTAACGATTAACAAAGCGATAGAGGCTTATAATAACCCCAAATACAGTGATTTTAAAACATTGTTTCTCTTTACCAACCCTACGGATGTACTGCGGGTTGTGGAAGGGGGAGTACCCATCCGCTCGGTGAATGTTGGAGGAATGTGTTTTAAGGAAGGAAAGACGCAGATTACCGGGGCGGTATCCGTAAACCAACAGGATGTAGATGCATTTCGTAAGCTGCATGAAAAAGGCATTGAGCTGGAAATCAGAAAAGTATCCAGTGATCCGAAAATCAACATGATTACCAAACTGCAGGATATGTGATCGTAAATACCAGGCGGCAACTAGAGAGGAGTTATAGAAATGACTGTTTTTCAAATTGTGATGGTAACACTGGTAGCGGCCATATGTGGCATGGGTAGCGTTCTAGATGAAGGGCAAACCCATCGTCCTCTGATTGCGTGTACGTTGATTGGCCTTGTCCTTGGCGATCTCAAAACTGGCATTATACTTGGCGGTACTCTGGAATTAATGGCTTTGGGATGGATGAATGTAGGAGCATCCATGGCACCAGACGCTGCTCTAGCCAGCGTGGTTTCAACCATTTTGGTCATCGTCGGCCATCAATCGATCGGCGCCGGAATTGCCGTTGCGATTCCAATTGCAGCCGCCGGACAAGTGCTTACCATTTTTGTCAGGACGATTACTGTCTTCTTCCAGCATTTAGCTGATAAGTATGCGGAATCTGCAAATTTCAAAGGAATTGAGCTATGTCACTTTATTGCCTTACTTTTGCAAGGTCTGCGCGTTGCTTTGCCCGCTGTTTTGGTGGCAGTTGCCGCAGAAACGGGCCTGGTGACTGCTATGCTTAACGCAATTCCGGAGGTTATCACAAGAGGACTACAAATTGCGGGCGGCTTTATCGTAGTCGTAGGGTATGCGATGGTCATTAATATGATGGCAGCCAAATACCTGATGCCATTCTTCTTTCTGGGCTTTGTCATTGCAGCTTTTACCAGCATTAATCTGGTTGGTTTTGGGGTCATTGGCGCGGTTCTGGCTCTGCTTTACATCCAGTTGAGCCCAAAATACAACCAGCGTAATGAGAAGATGGAAGAAATTGAAGAGTTATAGTAACTACCTGAAGGGAGAGGAGAGCACTATGAAAGAAAAGAAGCTGACTAAAAGTGATTTAAATAAGATGTTTGTCCGTTCATGCTTCCTGTTAGGCTCGTTCAATTTTGAGCGAATGCAGTCGATCGGTTTCTGTGTCACCTTGATCCCTGCGATTAAGCGGCTGTACAGCAAGAAAGAAGATCAAAAAGAGGCATTGAAAAGACATCTGGAATTTTTCAACACTCAACCGTTTATCTCGGCGCCTATTATGGGTGTAACGGCTGCGATGGAAGAGCAGAAAGCGAGCGGCCAGCCGATTGACAATGCGACCATAAGTGGAGTCAAAGTCGGTCTAATGGGACCTCTTGCGGGAGTGGGTGACCCCATTTACTGGGGGACTTTACGCCCGGTTCTGGCTGCACTCGGAGCCTCAATCGCCTTATCCGGCAGCCTTGTCGGACCGGTTCTTTTCTTCCTTCTCTTTAACACTGCACGCTTGGCAACGAAATGGTACGGTCTGAAATACGGTTATCACAAAGGTACGGAGATTGTCTCCGATATGTCGGGAAACCGGTTGCAAAAACTCACGGAGTCAGCCTCCATACTGGGGCTTTTCGTTATGGGCGCACTTGTTTCTAAATGGACTACCCTGAATGTGCCGCTGGTGGTATCAAGATATGTGGGAACGGATGGAAAAGAGGTTATTACGACCATTCAGATGATTTTGGATCAATTGATGCCTGGACTTTTACCACTATTATTGACCTTTTTATGTATGAGGCTACTGAAAAAGAAAGTGAACGCAATCGCTCTGATTTTTGCTTTATTCGCAGTAGGCATTATTGGGTACGCATTTGGTGTTTTGGCTTAAAACGTGCGGTCAGGGAGTCATCCTTGGCCGGACTTTGTCGGATTTTTGTGACCAAAGCAGCGTAAACATAAGATATTGAACTATAGAGTTAAATATAAACGCTTTGTCAAGAACATTACTTGGAGTTCAAAATATTAAAAGAGGATATGAAAGATGGTGAAGAGGAAGTTAAGTATGTTGCTTATTTGCAGTGGGCTATAACATCCCTTCTTCTTCCTGGGATTTGTCATTGCCGCTTTCACGAACATCAATCTAGTTGGTTTTGGGATCGTAGGAACTGTGCTGGCTCTGCTATACATCCAGCTCAGTTCGAAATACGGCGGAAATTGAAGAGCTATAAGAAAATATTTATGAAAGAAGGGGAGTACATATGGAAGAAAAGAAGATGACCAAAAACGACTTAAACAAAATATTTGTACGTTCTTGGTTCCTTAATTCCGACGATTAAGCGGCTGTACAGTAAGGTTACTACCGTTCTTACTGACCTTCCTTTGCATGAGACTGCTTAAAAAGAAAGTGAACGCCATGGCTCTCATTTTTGCGCTATTCGCAATTGGTATTATTGGATACGCTCTCGGTGTCTTGGCTTGAATAATTCTTAAAACTATTTGGTCAAGGAGTTATCCATCACCGGGGATAGGCTTTCATTATGAGGCGTTTTGAACTGATTTATAAAATTAGTTATAAAGGGAGTGAACAAGATGAGGAGTAAAAATATGAATCGGATTTGTTCTTTAGCACTTAGTATCATCTTATTATTATCTTTAACTTCATTCACGAAAGCGTTTGCATCAGATCCAGGATATTATCAGGAAACGTACCGCAATCAATTTCATTTTTCTCCCGAGGCCAACTGGTTGAACGATCCCAATGGAATGGTTTATTACAAGGGTGAATATCATTTATTTTACCAAAATTATCCATATGGAACGACATGGGGACCGATGCATTGGGGGCATGCTGTGAGTAGAGATCTTGTTCATTGGGAACATCTACCTGTTGCACTTTCTCCTGATATCCACGGACAGATTTTTTCCGGAAGCACTGTAATCGACTGGGGAAATACAGCCGGCTTTGGAAAGGAAGCAATGGTAGCCATCTTTACCCATTCAGGTGATAAGGGTCAGGTTCAAAGCATTGCTTACAGCTTGGATAAAGGGAGAACATGGAAAAAGTATGAAGGGAATCCGGTAATGCCTGAACCTCCCGCCGCCGATTGGCGCGATCCCAAAGTATTTTGGCATGAACAATCCAATCAGTGGGTGATGTCGTTAGTTGCTAACAATAAGGTGATGTTCTATACTTCTCCCAATTTAAAAAATTGGACTTATGCCAGTGAATTTGGTCCAGATGGTGGAATACAGGCCAATAGTTTGGATTCCACTTCTTACGCGATTTCCTCACAAGAAGGTGGATCATTCAACTATGAGGGCGACATTACCCTTAATGCAAAAAATGGCCGGGAAGGATCAGGAGGACTGGTTTTTCGTTCTGATAAGCGTGCGGCCAACGGCTATGTAGTCAATCTAGATGCCAAAAATGATCGCGTAACTTTAACCAAAAATAGGAATGGAGAAAGCATTGAACTTGGGGCCAGTTCTTTGCGCTTGGATACTTCATCTACCTATCATTTACAAATTGTAACGGATAGACATCACATTCAGGTTTTTGTAAACAACCAATCGGTTATCGAACAAACGGATGATGAATTTGTATACGGCTACTATGGGTTAACCGCATGGAATTCAACAGCCTCTTTTCGAAATGTGAAATTCAATAATACATCAAACTTTGTGACCAATTTGTCAAAATGGACTGTTGTAAGCGGTTCCTGGGAAGACACCGTGAAAGGAATGACCGGGACTTCCGCGGCGAATTCATATATAATGAGCGGGCAAGCCGGGGAAAACTTTCGATATCAGGCGAACATTGAATTATCGGATGGCGGAGATGAAATCGGCTCACTTGTTTTTCGGGCAGATGCCGAGGTGAGAAATGGATATATGGCGAGCCTCGACGCTCACAACGATAAAATAAAATTGATGAAGCTTGAGGACGGGAAGCAATCAGTCCTAGCCGAGGCCACTGTATCTCTCGCTACGTATACGGATTACCCTTTAGAGGTGAGGACCTATGGAGAGAATATAAAAGTATATTTAGATGGTAAACTTACTCAGGATGTAAATGATTCTACCTTTTCCTCCGGCGTTTTCGGCTTGCATTTGGCGAATTCCTCTGTGCTCTTCCAGAATGTTCAGTTGGGCAAAAATATCATCACAGAGGAGAATGAAATACTTAACCATGATTTTGAAACAGGGGATCTGACTGGGTGGACCAGTGTACAAGGGGAAGCATTTACTAATGACCATGTAACAGATCGAAAGGATTGGTGGGGTGGAACTTTCGACCAGCAAGGCAAGTATCATCTATGGGGGTTTTCCGATAGTCACAAGGGGGATGATGCTACTGGAGAACTGCATTCATCCTATTTCAAACTGGGTGGCTCCGGAGAGATTAACCTGATGATGGGCGGAGGCAAAGACGTCAGCAACCGTTATTTATCGTTAGTCAGAGCTTCTGACGATCAGGAATTGCTTCGTCAAACAAATACGAAATCCGAAAAGGAAGCGTATAGCAGATACGTATGGGATGCTTCCAATTATATTGGTGAAGTGCTATATATCAAAGCTGTAGACAATGCAACGGGACGTTGGGGGCATATCAACCTGGATGATATCAATGTTTATAATGACAAACCAATTCCGGAAGACGTTGACCAGGTTGCACAAGAGCCGGAAAAAGGCAATTTGCCACAAAGTGGCCTCATAACGGATTGGTCTGCCGTCTCAGGTTCGTGGATACCTTCTACAAACGGAAGTATAGGCGGCGTATGGGAATGTCCTGCATTAATTGAATTGCCTATTGATGGCGACCCTTCAAAAAAGAAATGGGTTCTGCAGGTAAGTATAAATCCGGGAGGACCTGCAGGCGGATCCGGAATGCAATATTTTGTAGGAAGCTTTGATGGGAAAACCTTCACCAATGAGAATTCTTCCGACCAAATATTATGGTCCGATTATGGAGCTGATTATTATGCCGGTGTGGAGTGGAGCGGAATTGAAGGGGAGAAGGGCGAGAAATACTGGCTTGGCTGGATGAGTAACTGGACTTATGCTCAAGATACACCTACTTCAACATGGAGAAGTTCCATGTCACTGCCGCGAATGATGGAACTGACCCAGACAGAGGAAGGGTTACGCTTAAAACAAACACCAATTTCTCTGGCCGGCATTCGTGCTGAAACAAAGGGAATTTCATATATAAATGAAAAGATTAAGGGAGAAAGCGACCTTCTATCCAACTTTTCTGACGATACATTTGAAATGATTGCAGAGTTTGATCTTTCCAACACCGAAGCAACTGAGTTTGGTTTTAAGGTTCGTAAAGGAACTGAGGAATATACAACGGTCGGGTATGATGTCTACAATGAAAAGCTGTTCGTTGACCGTACGAATTCCGGGAATTATGATTTCGGACCTGATATCACAAATAAACATGAGGGCCCGCTGAAGGCTTTAAACGGTACGGTGAAAATGCATATTTTTGTTGACCGGTCGGCGCTGGAGGTGTTCGGGAATAATGGAGAAACAGTGATAACTGACCAAATATTCCCTCATCCTTCGAGTAAAGGAATGCAAATCTACAGTAAGGGCGGGGATGTGGAATTAAAGTCTTTAAAAATATTTCCGTTAAAAAGTGTCTGGAAAACGCCCCCATCTAGTGTCTCCGTACTGTCAGATTGGACGACGATCAGCGGCAAATGGGCGGATACTATTAATGGAAAACAGGGGCAGGGCGTAGGGGATGCGTTTATTCTGGCAAGTAATTTCGGTGAGAACTTTATATATGAAGCGGACATTAAAGTGCCGGATACAGATTCGCATCCCGATGATCCTGAAAAAGATAACATAGAAAACCCCATCGGCGCAGGTGCCTTGGTCTTTCGTTCAGACCCTACGGCAAAAAATGCGTATGCAATTAATCTGGATGTAAAGAATAATGTAGTTAAGTTGATGAAATTTGTTAAAGGGACCGGTAGTGATCTTGCCATCTACAATAATGACGCGAAGCTGAAACTACGGACAAATCAGGATTATCACCTCAAAATTGTAGCTGTCGGGGATACCATAAAGGCTTATTTGGACGGACAACTGGTGATTGATACCAAAGACCAAAGTTACACACGAGGATACTTTGGGTTAAATGTAAGGGATACAACAGCATTCTTTAATAGTGTTCGAATAATATCAAGTTCCAATTCCGGCCATTCCGGTGGCAATTCTCAGAACAACAAGGGTAGCGACAGCCAGGCGGTAAAGCTGCCAGTCAAGGCATCTATTCCGGCTTCCGCCACTTCAGGAATACTGGAGTATGCTCCGGGTATTACACAAAAGGCTGATGGCAGGAAAGAAGCCGCAGTGGTCGTGGATGATCTTACTTTGCTTAAAGCTTTGCCGGTAAGAAAAGGTTCTGCACTAACTTTGCATGTGAAAGCTGCTGGGGCTGACGTGGTTATCGTTGAGCTGACCAGCATGGCCAATAAGCTTTGGAGCGAGCATCGAACTCTGGATCTTCAGTTAATTACAGAACTGGGGACGTACACCCTTCCAGCCAGCAGGGTGAATAGAAATACCTCACCTTCCAATAGCGTGCCAGGGCTGCGAATTACGTTATCCAAGGCAACAATGCAGCAAAATGCGGCTATTCAAGAAGCGGCTGTAAAAGCGGGTGCAACCGTAGAAACGACTCCTATAGACTTCAAGGCTGAAGCAGTAACAGGCAGTACAACAACCGCTCTTGATTTCGGTGATACCTATGTGAGCCGGACACTTCCGCTTTCATCAGCGATGGACCCAAATCGTTCCACCGCAGTTTGCTACGACGAAGCCAGAAGGAAACTTATCTTTGTACCGAGCATTTTTCGGGCTGGGGATGATGGAGCCTCCGTTGAAATAAAGCATAATTCCAATGGTGTATATACCGTTGTCAACAGCAGCCCAACCTTCGATGATTTACCAGCTGGGTACTGGGGCAAAGCCGACATAGAGCTGCTTGCCGCAAAAGGAATTGTTGTCGGTTCGATAAAAGGAATATTCGAGCCATCCAGGCCTGTTACCCGCGCCGAATTTGCCGCTATGCTTGTTCATGCACTTGGGCTTAAAGAACGGGCGACTCCAGCCTTTAGGGATGTAGTCAAGGGTTCATGGTACGGCGGATATCTCAGCGCAGCCTATTCAGCTGGGCTGGTCAAAGGTTATGAAGACGGTGCTTTTCGTCCTGAATCGGGAATTAGCCGCCAGGAGATGGCTCTACTTGTCCATCAAGCATTACAATATACCGGGTATGTCTCAGTCAACAGCAAAAACGGGCAATCGCTAGATGGATATGCCGACCGCTCGTCTATCGCGGTTTGGGCGCAAAATGCAGTAGCCGCTGTTACAGCTCAGGGCATCGCACAAGGTATGGACACTGGACACTATGAGCCACATGCAACAACTACCCGCGCCGAGGCGGCAGTTATGATAAAACGTTTGCTTCAAAAGATTGAATTTATCAATAAATAGGCAAAATGAATAAAGTCCCCGGACTCTTAATGCAATATGCATACGGACCGGGGACTTGCTATGTGAAATACACAATATAAGCAATTTGCTTATCTTTATAAAAATGCTTAAAAACACTTAACAAAAAGCGTCTAATCGCTTATAGTGAATATAGGGATAGGGGGGGGCTTTATATTTACCAAGAGGAACGACTTTTAAAAATTTTGGAGTATCTCCAAAGCCGTAACCAATTATCAAATTCGGAAATTTGTAATTTATTGAACATCTCGAGAGATACGGCAAGAAGGGATATTATTAAGCTTGTTCACGAAGGGGGGGTTATCAGAACCCATGGAGGTATTGCCTTGCCCTTATTAAAAGAAGAAATAAGAGCCTACAAGGAACGTGTAACTTCAGCAACAAAGCAAAAGATGCTCATTGCAAAAGCAGCTTCCGCGCACATCGCTGACGGAGATGTTTGTTTCATGGATGTATCGACTACCATTCAACTGCTCTGTGGGCAATTGGACAAGAATCTCACGGTTTATACACACTCGTTGGATAATGCAGAAGCTTTATCAGCAAAAAGTGAAATTAACATAAACTTGCTCGGGGGCAAATTTAATCATGAAAACCGTTTTTTTTATGACCACTACACGGCTATGCAGTTGAACGATGTTTTTTTTGACAAAGCTTTTTTAGGAGCTGCCGCCATCATGGAAGACGGAGTGTATTTTGCAAACCGTGATGATGCTTTAGTTAAAAAGCTGGTATCGGGACGTGCCAGAGAAGTATTTTTACTTGCTGATTACAAAAAATTTAATTTAACAAGCCCGTTTAAAGGCCTGAATTTTTCCGAAATTGATATTCTAATTACAAATCAGGATGCACCGGAGCACTCATTGCTGATGTTGCAGGATAGCGGAGTAGAAATTATCAAGGCGCTTGAGGAAGAATCGTGATAAATAATCGCAAGGGAGTCATCGGCCATGATACAAGCAATATTTAGCGATATTGACGGGACGTTGTTAAATTCAAAACATCAAATTACGTCCGACACCAAAAATACAATCCAAAAAGTTGTGGGAAGAAATATCCCTTTTGTACTTGTTTCAGCGAGAATGCCAAGCGGCATTTTTCCTCTTCAGCAAGAGCTCAATATTCACGCTCCCATCATTTGTTATAGCGGTGCTCTAATATTGGGCGGCAACAGGGAAATCCTTCATAGCATCTGTTTATCGAAAAAGAGCATTAAACGAATATACGATATTGTAATGGATCATTATCCTTCTATCAGTTTTAACTTGTATGGACATGACCAGTGGATCGTTGGCAACATTCAAAATCCTTGGGTAATTCAGGAAGCGGAAATTATTAATGGCTCCCCCATACAGAGGTTACTCCCCTCATATATAGAAGAAGATCATGATATTCACAAAATTTTATGCATGGGAGATCCCGAAGACATTGAGCGGCTTGTACAACAAATCAATAAAGAAGTTACTGGTATCAGTGTTTATAAATCCAAGGGAACTTATCTGGAAATTATGGATGAGATGGTGTCTAAATCGTATGCCATTCAGGAGCTCGAGGGGATATTTAATATTACTTATCGTGAATCGATGGCCATTGGAGACAACTATAATGACATGGATATGATTTTGTACGCAGGCCTTGGGATTGCAATGGGAAATGCGCCGGAGGAAGTTAAGAAAATTGCCGACAGGGTCACATCGAGCAATGATGAAGACGGTTTGAAAATAGGCTTGGAGGAATACATTTTGTCCGTTTGAAATGATCCAGTGACATTGGATATCCAAACACCAAAAGACGGTAGGCATTGGAAATAGAAGAGAGGGGTTAACTAGTTACTTATTTCGAATAGCAGGAGGCAACCTGACAACAGAGTATTGTTTCTTGGATTTGATGCCCCAAAATCAAGCAGATATATGTCTATTAGGAAACTTATTAGGTATGAGTGAGGATGAAAACCTTTTTCATACTTATTATTCTACTGTAGAATCAGTTATAGAAAAAGCTAGCGTTCAGATCCTAGCGTCTTATTTAACTTCAGATACAAAATGGGGCTTGTTTAATGGATTTTCTTCTAGACCTATGATGCCTATCACAGCTAAAATGCTATTTTCCAAAGAAGTGCTAAAAGAGGATGCACGCCTCATCCAACAACTAAAAGTATCGAAGGATGATATCAGGATACTAAAACTCTATAATATGATGGCAGTAACTTAACAATGTTTTGTTTTAATTAGGTTAATTAGGCAAACGCTTTCTCGTTCTGTCCACTGTCATTGTTTACAATGCCTGAATAGTTGATCGAATTATCATTTTAGTCATAGATGTATCATCAGGATCATTTATTGCATTAGCAATAGCTTTGCAATCCGATCAGGATAAATGCTAAGTCTGCAATATGAATTATAATGGTTTATGAGAATATCTGAGTTAATTAAAGATGAAAAGTTTTTGGCAATCGAAAAAAATCCTGGCCTGCCTTATATAAAAGAAAACGACTACGTAGGATAAGTACTCGTTTTCTTTTGATTAAACTCCCTCGATATGATTTAGTTTCCTCACTTCTCCTTCCAAAGAATAACTAAAAAGGTATCCAGCGACCTTAGAGATCGTCGGACACCTTTTGCTGTTCTTACGCTTCATTCCTTGATTCAACCTTGCGCTACGAAACGATTAACTTCTTCCAACGACGGCAAGGCTGCAATCGCTCCAACTTTAGTGCACACGATGGCGCCGACTTGATTGGCAAGTGTCACAAATTCCTGCTGCTGCTTCGCGTTGGAGGTAAATGCCTTAGGCTGACTCAGCTGGCTGATTTGATACAGCATTGCTCCGACGAAGGCATCTCCGGCACCAGTAGAGTCGATCGATTTGACAGCGATACTGCCGATTAACGAACGGGAGGCACCACTTGAGATGAGGGTTCCTTCTTTCCCTAAGGTAACTGCCACCGTCTTGGCTCCCAACCCATGCAAAAGATCCAATGAAGCATCGCGGTCAGCCAGCCCTGTAATGATGTTTAATTCCTCTTCGCTTACCTTTACCAAATCCGCATTGTGTATTCCTCTTCTGGACAGTGTGATAAATTCCTCCTGCCTGTCTTTCCAGAGGTCCCCCCGGTAATTGGGATCAAAGGAGGTGAATTGCCCGTTGGCCTTCGCTCCATCCAATAAAGACAAATACGCTTCTCGGAAAGGATCGGCGAGCAAGGCCGTTGCCGAGCCAAAATGCAGAATGGCTGCCTGCCGGGTCCATTCTCTATCAATATCCTGCAGAGACAGTTGACGGTCAGCTCCGCGGTTGAACACGAAATCCCGTTCGCCGTTAGCGGCAAGGGAAACAAAGGCCAGTGTAGTCGGCGTTGACGGATCAAAAAGGAGCATGGACGTATCCACATGCTGCTCATCCAACGTTTGCTTCAGGTACATGCCAAAGGGATCAGCCCCGACTTTCCCCAAGAATGACGCTTTTCCTCCGAGCTTGGCTACAGCTGCGCTTACATTTGCCGGAGCGCCGCCGGCCTGCTTGGAGAAATGCTGACCCTTGGCAAGATTAACATCAATATCCGTGCAGAAAAAATCAATGAGCAACTCGCCCACACAAAGAACCGTTCTGTCATTTTTCACTTTGATTCACCTCTTGGTAGATTTAGTTTAGAACAGGGGTCGAGTCCCGGTATACGATATCCGTTGCAACATGAGTCACTCGGTATGGCATGGTATTGTCTTTGATTCTGGACAATAACATTTCGGCTGAAATAATCCCCATCTGACTACTATAAATATGCACGGTTGTAAGATGAGGCTCGACAACCCGGGATTCCGAAGCATCATCGAACCCGCAAACAGCAACATCTTCCGGGACTTTAATCCCTTTGTTTTTCAAAGATTTGATCACGCTGATGGCAATGAAATCATTGGCGCAAATAAAGACGGAGGGACACTCCCTCAGGGCATCCAACTGCTGTTCCATCCAGTTCTCCTCTATAAAGAAGTTGCGGTCAGGCGCTACAATGCTATGGGTAGGATCTACGGCGATTCCTGCTTCTGCTAAGGCCTTATTAAATCCGGTCCAGCGTTCATTGAAGCTTTTGCAGTGATTGTAATCGCCTACAAAACCGAAGCTTTCATAGCCATGATCGATCAATTTCCGGGTAACACAGTATGTGCTGTGTTCATTTTCCATTAATACCAGATCCGCCTTCAATTCTGGATACATCATATCCGCAGCGCAATCAATAAAAATGGTTGGGATGCAAAGATCTGTGATCAGCTTGCTGTATTCCTTGCTGAACATTTCGATGCAGAAGATGCCAGCCACATTCGAAGGTTCAAAATTGCCGGGTAGGGTCATTGAATTGATATCATTCTCACGAACAAAATAAATAGATAAAGTATAGCCCTGTTTGCTGATTTCCTTCTCCAGTCCGCTGATCAACAAAGATCCAAAGTGTGAGCTATTAGGAAGATTACAGGTCAAAAGTGCGATATTACCTTGTTTTTCAGAAGCTGTTTCCATATAAGAAAATTGTTTGTATTTAAGCTCCATTGCTTTTTTGACTACCTTGTCCCTAGTAACGGCGGGAATACTCTCCACTCCATTAAGCGCCTTGGAGGCAGTGTTTCTGGAAATCCCCAAGGCATCAGCGATATCTTGTATCGTAACCTTTGACTTTCTCGTCATATTGTTCACCTTATTCTCCGAATTAAGATTCTTCATATTTCTAAATATATAGTATTTTCATGTTTTTAACAATGTGTTTATTCAAATGAACAATAAAAGTTTACGTTTGTTTATTTATATTGTGCATTTTTGATAGATTTTTGCTGAAAATATTATAATTATCTTGAAATACGCTTTTTGAATGAATTTTTCATCCGAAATATATTGACTAATTAAATGTACATCTGATAAATTGTAAGAGTAAAATATGTTCAAATGTAAATTGTAAGCCCATTCATTTTGGGAATGTGTAAAATTCTCGTTCTGTTGGAGGTGTGGATATTACAAGCAAGTATTTGAAAAACATCTTGGTTAATTATGTCAGTGAGATGACATAACATGGCTTATATTTTGTGTCGTATAACAAGCCGTGAACAGTAGGAGGGAAAATATTGGCAAATTCGATCGTTCAAAAAAGGGGATTAAAGGCTTCAGAAACAAAAAAAAGAAACCATTGGTTAAGCTATATGCTTCGAAATTATATATTGTATTTGTTTCTGCTTCCGTCCATAATTCTTACCGTCATTTTCAAGTATGTTCCCATGTACGGCTCGATCATTGCGTTTAAAAATTTCAGCCCAAGAAAAGGCATCCTCGGCAGCGAATGGGTTGGATTTGAACATTTTCAGCGGTTTCTTTCATCACCAAATTTTTATGACATTTTAATGAATACGCTTAAATTAAGCGCTTACGGTCTTATTCTCGGCTTCCCAGTACCAATCATTCTGGCCTTAATGCTAAATCTGGTCAGAGGAGCGAAGTTCAAGAAGAATATTCAGCTTATTGTATACGCACCTAACTTCATCTCGGTTGTTGTTGTTGCCGGTATGCTGTTTGTTTTTCTATCGCCAGCTGGAATAGTGAACGCTTTGGTAACAACCTTCACCGGCAAGCCGATTGCTTTTATGACTGATCCTGCCTATTTCCGAACGGTATATATTTTGTCCGGTATATGGCAAACAGCGGGCTGGTCCTCTATCATTTATGTGGCCACCTTAGCCAATGTGGACCCGCAGTTGCATGACGCTGCAACAATTGATGGCGCTTCATTGATGAAGAGAATCTTCCACATTGATCTGCCAGCTCTTAAACCCGTCATGGCCGTCCTGTTCATTCTCGCTGCAGGAGGTATTATGTCGATCGGCTATGAAAAGGCTTACCTGATGCAGACGGCTCTGAACACACCTACCTCGGAAATCATCGCGACTTACGTATACAAGGTGGGGTTGCAATCCGGCGATTATGCTTATTCTACGGCAATCGGGTTGTTCAATTCCGTAATTAATGTATTCCTGTTGATTTTCGTAAATACCGTCGTCAAGAAGCTGAACGAAGGAGAAGGGCTGTATTAAAGAAGGAGGTATTTATGGATATTCATTACACCGGGAAGGACCGGATTCTGCTCATCATCAATTATATTCTACTTGGTTTGTTTGTTCTCGCTATTCTGTTACCGCTGGTTTATGTGGTGCTTTCGTCCTTTTTAACTCCAAATACCCTGATTACCAAAGGGTTTGCCATTACATCATCAGACTGGACACTCACGGGATATGCCAAAATCCTAAGCAACAGTGCCATGATCCGCGGTTTTTTTAATGCTATTTTTTATTCAGCAGCCTTTGCGTTCGCAACCGTATTATTTTCCGTCTTCGCGGCTTATCCGCTTGCGATTGAAGAGTTGGTAGGGAAACGGTCCATTATGATCTTTTTCCTGATAACGATGTTTTTCGGTGGCGGTCTGATTCCTACCTACCTGGTGATTAAGGATTTAGGCATGTTGAATACGGTCTGGGCCATTATTCTGCCCGGCTCGATCAGCGTATTCAATATTATTCTGGCAAAGACTTATTTCCAGGGACTTCCGAAAGAACTGTTCCAGGCGGCGAGTATAGACGGAGCTTCCGAGCTCAGTATTTTCTTTAAAATCGTCCTGCCGCTTTCCAAGCCTATTATTTTTGTTCTAGCTTTATACGCTTTTGTCGGACAGTGGAATTCTTATTTCGACGCCATGATTTATCTGGATGATCCGAAGCTGTTTCCGCTTCAACTAGTACTGCGCTCCATTTTGATACAGAATCAGGTTCAGCCCGGTATGATTGCCGATGCGATGGCACAAGCGGAGCTTAAGAAATTGTCTGAAATGATTAAGTACTCTGCCATTGTCATATCAAGTTTGCCTTTGATTGTCATGTATCCATTCTTCCAGAAGTATTTCGAAAAGGGTGTCATGGTAGGTTCGATCAAATAACAAATCGGGGGAATAGAGATGAAAAAAACATTACTAACCTTGTCTGTGTTGGCACTTTCTACTTCACTGCTTGCCGGATGTGGCGGTTCAGGTAATAATTCTGCGGCATCCGAAGATTACAAGCTGGAAAATGTTACTCTGCCGCTTAAAGAGAAAGTTACTTTGCATTTTATGACTCAAAGCTCACCGCTGGCACCTTCCGATCCAAATGAAAAGTTGATTTATAAAAGGCTGGAAGAAAAAACAGGGGTGCATATCGATTTTACCAACTTCACCTCCGATTCCTTCATTGAAAAAAGAAACCTTGCTGTTGCCAGTGGAGATCTTCCAGATGCCATACTGGATGCCGGATATTCTGATTATGATTTGTTGAATCTCGGAAAGGATGGAACTATTATCCCTTTAGAGGATTTGATTCAAAAATATATGCCGAATCTGCAGAAGGTATTGAAGGAAGCACCTGAGTACAGATCCATGATAACCGCACAGGACGGGCACATTTATGCCTTTCCTTGGATTGAAGAACTGGGTTCTGAGAAGGAGAGCATTCATTCTGTAAACGACATGCCATGGATCAATGTGGAGTGGCTGAAAAAGCTGGGACTTAAAATGCCAAAAACCACCGAGGATTTAAAAAAAGTTCTGCTCGCATTTAAAAATGGCGACCCTAACGGAAATGGCCAAGCGGATGAAATCCCGCTGTCCTTTATGCTCAATAACGGCAATGAGGACCTGAATTTTCTGTTCGGATCATTCGGTCTTGGGGACAACGGCGATCATACGGTAGTGACCAATGAGGGGAAAGTGGTCTTCACTGCCGATCAGGATGGTTATAAAGAGGGGATTAAATATCTTAATGAGCTGTATAAGCTGAACCTGATCGACGAAGAGTCATTCGAGCAAGATTACAATACGTATCTGGCCAAAGGCCAGAATGAAAAATATGGTCTCTACTTTCAATGGGATAAGGCGAACATCTCAGGAGATAACGATAAATATGAATTGATGAATCCGCTCGCCGGACCAAGCGGTGAAGTCAATGTGACCCGCACGAACAATCTCGGCTTTGACCGGGGGAGAATGGTGATTACCAGTGACAACAAAAATCTTGAGCTTACGGCAAAATGGATTGACCAACTGTATGATCCTATCCAGTCCGTACAGGACAACTGGGGCACCTACGGCGACAAAACTCAGCAGAACATTTTTGAATACGATGAAGCGAGTCATATGCTGAAGCATCTTCCGCTTAAGGGAACGGCCCCTGTCGAGCTGCGGCAAAAAACGAATATCGGCGGTCCATTGGCAATTCTTGACGAGTATTACGGAAAAGTAACGACCAAGCCCAATGATGCAGTGGGACGGCTTAAGCTCATGAAGGAAAGACTCGTTCCTTATATGAAGGCTGACCATAATTTCCCGAAAGTCTTCTTCTCGTTGGAGGATCAGAAGCAGATCTCCACATTGGAAACCGATTTGTTTGCTTACGTTAACCGCAAGCGGGCGGAATGGATCAAGACGGGTAAAGTGGAAGAAGAATGGGCCGAATATAAAGCCGAGCTGTCCAGACTGGGGCTAGATAAATGGCTGGAAATCAAACAAAAAGGCTATGACAGATATCTTAAAGATCAAGGTTGAAACATTTAAATGGTAGTATCTCAAATTCATTTGCAAACGAGCAAACTCATATTATTATGTTAAATACCTTATCAACAATCAAAAGGAGAGCGGATACTATGAAAGAATTAAACCTAACGGACGACTATAGCGGCAGAAAGAGAAAAAGTAACTATAGTGAGACGTACAGGCCTCAATTTCATTATTCACCGGAGAAAAATTGGATGAACGATCCCAACGGCATGGTTTACTTTGAAGGAGAGTACCATCTGTTCTACCAGCATACCCCCCATGATACGCAACCTGATTTTGGCAACATGCATTGGGGTCATGCGGTAAGCAAGGATCTAGTGCATTGGACTGAGCTTCCACCGGCAATTCCACCTGGGGAGGACGGAGCGATCTTCTCGGGGAGTGCGGTGGTGGATAAGAACAATACCAGCGGATTTTTCGACGAGGAAGGATCAGGATTGGTTGCCATTTATACGAATGAGGGCAACAAGGCTCAGCCTGGAAAGCCGCAGGTGCAAAGCATTGCTTACAGCAAGGATAAGGGTCGAACCTGGACAAAATATGAAGGTAACCCGGTTTTATTTCCAACGGACACGCTAGACTTTCGTGATCCGAAGGTGATTTGGCATGATGAATCATCAATGTGGATCATGGTTCTTGCCGTAAGGGACCGTGTAGAATTTTACACATCTCCAAACCTGAAAGAATGGTCTTTTGCAAGCGAATTCGGTTCCGACATTCCGCATATCCACCGAGGGATATTTGAATGTCCTGATATATTTCGAATCCAAGTGGATGAGGATCCTAATACCACGAAGTGGATTCTGATGCTAAGCGTCGGGGATAGAAATGGTGTGAATCCAGACGATCCGGAACCACCGGCAGGCGGTTCTGGCATGATGTATTTCGTAGGCAGCTTTGACGGTAAGTCGTTCACGCCAGATGAAGCGTTGGAATCTATCGATACTATCAAATGGGTAGACTATGGATCAGACTTTTACGCGGCCGTGACCTGGAATGGCATTCCAAACGAGGACGGACGAAAGATTTGGGTCGGCTGGATGAACAATTGGCGTTATGGTACCACGCTACCTTCAGAGGAATGGCGTGGCAAGATGTCAATTCCTCGTGAGTTACAGCTTAGAACTTATCCGGAGGGACTTCGCCTAATCCAAACACCTATAAATGAATTAAGTCAGCTAAGAAAACCAATTTTGTCTCTGCAAGACTTGACGATTAAGCCAGGTATGAACGTGTTGTCTGAT
>RCUF01000217.1_pt1 | contig 26324 bp, 15 predicted proteins | sample 2166311 | NCBI WGS metagenome assembly RCUF01 (sample SAMN09932608, study PRJNA488358) | compost metagenome | feature: garden; material: soil; isolation source: compost soil in 4-hydroxybenzonitrile-enriched culture | place: Germany: Experimental Botanical Garden Goettingen | collected 2016-01-27
ATTGTACAATCACGACAGCAAGAATCAGTTTAAACTTAATAGAATATATTGTTTTATTGAGTATTTTTTCATTGAAGTCCATATAATTCCCCTACCTTTATTTGTTCCATAATAAGTCCATTACTCCTTCTTTTAACTGCGGGTCATTTAATGATTCCATATAAAACGATATCATAAATAGCTTTACTTCCGGATTCAAAGCTAATTTGATTTTTAGCTACAAATTCATAGTCTAAAAGTTTTCTTAACGTTTCAGTTAAAATTAATCTGAGAATAACCGTATTAACTTTCTTTGCTTGCTCCTTCTTGCTCTCAATGAGTTGTATAACACCATCCCAAAGGTTATTTAGATAATTGTTTAGTTTCTTCCAAGACTCAGGGTAATACTTCTGAAGATCATCACTATGGCGGATGATGGCACTAATATTATAGGTATCAGGAATATTATGAAAGAACATCTCTACCTTCTCATGAAAACTATACTCATTGCTTTCAAGAATTGAATTGTCGTATTTCATGATTTCACTGAAAACAAAATCAATTGTCTTATCAATCATTTCATTTTTGCTGGCAAAGTGAGTATAAATAGTGCGCTTACTGGTACCAAGTTCTCTCGCCAAATCTTCTGTCGTAAAGTGACGGCCTTTATTTCCGAATAATTCTAAAATTTTAAAATAAATATTTTCTTCCATTCGTAGCTTTTCACCTTTCGATATTGATATGATTCGAACCTGATTAGGAAAAAACAATTCCTCTCATCAAACTGGAACTCTCTATTGTAATTTGTTTTCAATGATGTACCCTTCATGATTGGTACTGTTATGGTTTTTTTAGTACCATTATATAAACTCACTACCTCCTTTGTCAATTGATCCAGATTAAGTAGGATAGTTTTGTTATCTTCCACTCCAAACTAATTGTTGTGAGTGAGTCTAGTAAGATTTCCAGCTAAGCAGACTTTTTGTTAAAGGGATTAGGTTACTTATATCTAGAATTTAATCCCTTTATCCCTCTAAGGTCAGCAGGCCTAAAAATGAATATGAGCGGAACCAAGTCTCGAGATTTGCGAAAATAAAATGGCTAACTCGGTAGGCAATAGATCAAAGTCTTGTTGAATCCAAAAATTTATTGTTCCTACGTAAGCTGAAGCTAGATATGCAATCAAATAATGCTGTTTTACGGGTACATTGGTGAGCTTGAGCTGCTGATGCTGAGCCAGGTATGCATAGTAAAATTCCCTTTTTAATAATTCCGTCAGTTGTAACGAAAACATATTGTCCCCTGTTGGTCCCATAAAGATTTGAAAAAAACGTTTATGTTCTAAGACGTACTCGAATGGACGTACGTAACCGGAAGGTGGGTTTGTAAAGGGCTCACGACTTCCAATATGGTGGCTAAGTTTTTTAATGATCCCGTGAAAATTCTCCAATATTTCATTCTTAAATTGTTCAAGAAAATCATGGATATCCTGATAGTGTAAATAAAAGGTTCCTCTATTTAATCCTGACTTTTCCATTAGTTCCTTTACAGTAATAGTCTCTAAGGGCTTCTGCAAAGCCAAATCGAGCAAAACATCTCGTAATTGATGTCGGGTTCGTAAAATACGACGGTCGGTTTTTTCGTGCATAGCTTTTCCTCCTGTAAAATAGTAAGACTTGCTGATCAATTCAATTCCTCCTGTTGATTAATGAACAAAGAATTTGCGAATGATCATCGTGTTTTTACACGTTTTCATTATAATCATCTACGAAAGGATTAATCAACACGATGTTAACTAAAAGGAGTGGAAGAATGGCAGACAAACATGTTTCCGTTGATACAGTTTCTGCGAAAGAGAATGCAGACTTACCTAGGAGAGCGTTTATCTATGCGCTTATGGCAATTATTCCAGGCATGATGATGGTGATGATCGACAGTACCGCCATGAATGTGGCAATTCCCAGTTTAACCCAACATTTCGAAGTTTCTTTTGATACTTTGCAGTGGGTGATTACCGGATACATGCTAGCTATGTCCGTTACGATTCCACTAGCAGGCTGGTTCTCAGACAAGATCGGTGCTGCAAGAGCATTTATGATCACAGTCACTTTTTTTGTTTTGGGCTCATTACTGTGTGCAATAGCACAGGATGCAAATCAGTTAGTTGCCTTTCGAATTGTACAAGGCTTGGGTGGAGGGATGGTCCAACCTATTGGTATGGCTATGGTATTTCGTCTTGCTCCTGAAAACAAAAAAGGATCGGTCATGGGTATGCTTGGCATTCCGATGCTGCTAGCTCCCGCCTCAGGGCCTATTTTGTCTGGCTGGCTTCTAGAATCTATCAGCTGGCACTGGATCTTCTGGATTAATCTCCCGATTGGAATCGTTACAATAGGTCTGGGGCTGCTTCACTTGCTTAAGGTAAATTCTCTTCGAATACCAATTGCCTCTACTGAAAAGAAATCCTTAGATGCACTTGGTCTATTTTTGGCTCCTTCTGCATTTGTTCTGCTTGCATTAAGCATTAATCTTAAATGTGCCATATGGACAGTTTGGCTGATGGGAGCAACCGGTATCCTGTTGATGGTGTGGTTATGGTTCCATGAATTAAGACACCCCTATCCCATTCTGGAAATACGCGCTTTTCATGCAGTCCGTTTTCGAAGGGGGATGATTGTAAGCTGGATACAATACACGGCCCTCAATGGCTCTCTCGTATTCATTCCTCAATATTTGCAAAACTTCAGGGCCTTCAGTCCATTCGAGGCTGGGTTAGTCATGAGCATGTTGGCGATAACTTCTGGACTGTTAATGCCTGTTGGCGGCAAATTGTTTGATCGCTTTGGGATCCGCCCCTTAGCAGGTTCAGGCCTCAGTATAATTGGTATAGCATTACTACTACTGTCTCAAATGGATGAGGGTACAAGTGGTGTATTGATTGGCGGAATAGTTGGATTACTCGGTATTGGAATGGGCTTATGTATGATGTCACTAAACACCTACATTTTACAATCAGCCCCTGCTGGTTCCATCAGTCGAGTTACACCGATGACCTCAGCAAGTGCCAATCTAATTATTCCGCTTGCTATCGCTGGTCTTAACAATTTCCTTGTAATGCGTGCCACGATGCGCGAAACGGGAACAGGGAGCGAGGCACCATTGGCTTCGATAGGTGCATATTCCGATACATTCTTGCTGGCCGCTTGTATTGCACTCGTCGGAGCATTATTTAGTCTGCTTCTTAAGCCAAATCACCGAGAACAAATCTGATTTTAATAGCGTCTGTTAATGACAAAAATAGTCCCATGATTCACAATAGCTGACTTCACTGGATTTATACGTTTAAGAATCGTTACCGTTGAACAAATATGTGCCAGATCAACCAAAAAACAGTGGCTTCTATGAATAAGAATAAAGTCATAGAGTGCCACTGTAAGTTTTAGTTCCCTTACTGACAATTTTGTGTTTGCCAAGAATACCCCTAGGGGAGTTAAGTAATCTAACAGCTCTGAAAAACTAAAGACTGTGGTATTTGCAGGTATTTACAAAGGCTTTTATCAAGCAAAAAAAGTTGTGACTGGACTATCGTACACAGCGACCACATACTAAATTAAATAGAACAACATCGGTAGAATTGCGAGCTCTTCCTATTACACGAAGGTTAATACATACTTTTCTCCTGCCTTAGTTAAAAATTCAATCAGGCCGTTCGAAGCGGCTATTCGCTTCTTCGAAATGCCTTCCCCGACCGACACAGGCGTGCTGCTGAGAACGGAGCACACCTCTCCAAGATGAGAAACGATAGCTGCTTCTGCTACCTGGCCGTTTTTCCATTTCAAGCTGACCTCAAATCCGCCGCGGGCTCTCAGCCCCTTAACGAAGCCCTCCTGCCAGCGTTTGGGCAATGCGGGCAGAAATTCAAGATAACCTTGATGGGACTGCAAAAGCATCTCAGCAATTCCCGCTGTCGCTGCAAAATTGCCGTCGATTTGGAACGGAGGATGGGCGTCGAACAAATTCGGATACACACCGCCTTGCTCACGATGAATCGGTTCATTCGGTTTTACCAGAGTCAGAAGATTGGAAATCAGCTGTTCTGCCCGGTCGCCGTCCTTGAATCTCGCCCACAGGCCAATTTTCCAGCCCAGACTCCAGCCTGTTCCCCCGTCGCCGCGTATTTCAAGTGAGCGTCGCGCGGCTTGGAATAATTCAGGAGTCCTTTTCTCAGTAATGAGCCGTCCGGGGTACACACCTATCAGATGAGAGACATGTCGATGATGGACGTCTTCACCTTCGAAATCATTAGACCATTCCTGAAGCTGTCCTTGTGCTCCGATCTGCAGTGGCAGCATCCTGCTTTTAGCCTTCTGGAGGATTTTAGCAAACTCTTCGTCCAGATTTAATACCTCCGCCGATTGAATGCAGTTATCGAACAACTCCGTAATCAGGGTAATATCCATGGTTGTTGCTTCGCTGGCAGCACAATAGTCATCCCTTATCTTGAATTTCTGCTCAGGAGACGTAGCAGGAGATGTGACTAAATATCCGTCCTTGCTCTCAATCAACCAATCCATGCAGAACATAGCCGCTTCCTTCATAATTGGATAAGCCATATCCCTTAAATAGGATTCGTCCCCGCTAAACGCATAATGCTCCCAAAGATGCTGAGTTAGCCATACGCCACCCATGGGCCAAAATGCCCAAACAGGGTCTCCGTCGCCATAGTCTCCTACTGGAGCGCTCTGTGCCCACAAATCGGAGTTGTGGTGAGCTACCCATCCTCTGGCACCGTAATTCGTCGCTGCAGTTTTCTTGCCGTTAACGGCAAGCCTGCTGATAAAATCTATCAAGGGCTCGTGCATTTCGGCCATATTGCAGGTCTCCGCCGGCCAATAGTTCATCTCAACATTTATATTGAGCGTATAATTACTACTCCACGGCGCCCGAGTCTCTTCGTTCCATATACCCTGAAGATTGGCCGGCTGGGTTCCCGTTCGAGAGCATGCAATCAGCAGATAACGTCCGTAATGGAACAAAAGCTCTACCAGACCCGGGTCGCTACTTCCATATTCTGCAATGCGCCGGTTAATTGGTAAGTCGTCAGGAGCGAGACCTTCGCCTAAATGCAGTTCAACTCTGTCGAACAATTTGCGAAAATCGCTCACATGGCGGCTGCGAACCTCAGCATAATTTTCCCCTTTTAACGCACCAATAGTTTCTGCAGTCAGCTTAGTCGGATTCCGCACCGCACTGATTGCGCCAGTACACGGATCAAATGTAGTCGCTGCACTGAAATAGAGGATTGCTTCCGTCGCATCAACAATACGGAGGCCGTCCGCATCGACTTCCAATGCACCGCCTTTCTGCTCGGCAGCCAGCCGGCCATGATATTTCAAGCTTGGAGAGGATTCAGGGGCGCTGTAGCGAACGGGATCTTCGACGTCGTGATAATTGGGGGCCACATAATCCGGAGCTGTTCCCGATATCGTATAGTGATCCCCATCCACCTTTGTTGAATAACGGAGCGGACTATCCAGTCTCGCACGGAAACTGAGGCTCCCCTCCTTGCTGGCCGACAACCGTACAATAATGACTTGATCGGGATAAGATGCAAAGATTTCACGGGTGTATTGAACCCCACCGATCGTGTACGAAACGATGACGATTCCAGAAGATAGCTCCAGTTTTCGGCAGTAATGACTTCCGCTTAACTGGCCGTGATCCATCAAAATGTGCAAATCTCCGAACGGTAGGTAGGATTGCGTATAAGGTCCCATCATCTGCTTGCACAACTGATCGGCTTCTCTATACTTTTGCTGCTCAATAAGCTCTCGTACCTTTGGAAGGACTTCCTTCGCTTTCTGATTATCCCAATCTGTTGGATAACCTGACCAGAGCGTATCCTCGTTCAAGGCAAGCCGTTCCTTCTCAATTCCACCGAAGATCATTGCACCAAGTCTACCGTTGCCAACAGGAAGCGCCTCCACCCAATACGCAGCAGGGGAAGAAAATTGAATGTTCATTGATATGTAACCTCCACATTAATTTCGACCAACTGAAATCTGCTATCTGCAGTAACACTACATTATGATTTTCTTCTATTATAGCCTTCCATATCATGCTGAATAAATAATATAATATTACAAATGATATAACAAAATTACTCTATTGCAAAAAAATAAATCCTCTTATCAAGGAGAAAGTCATTAGATTACCAGCGTTTCTGTCAGCCTATTTAATATGAATCAACTCGATTGCATCTTTTTCACCCAATCATAATATATAACAATATTAACAAAATGACTTCTCGCCTCAGTTTGTGTTGCAACGTATGTTGGAAATGAATATGATAGAGATACTACAATAAAATTACGCTGATGATCGGAGTGAACACCTCTTGTACCGCCATTATTTTCTGCCCTCTTTTGAGGAATACAACTTTTTCTGTTTCCCTCACTCTGCCGGCAAATATACAAGAACTATTGATCATAATGTCACACGTCCGGGGGGAGTCAAAGATTTCAGCTTACATTTCGTAACAAGCGGGAAAGGCTATATCGAGCTTCACGACTCAGTCCATACCTTAAAACAAGGAGATATCTTTTTTCATTGTCCATACCAGAACATGCGTTATTACTCATCAGAGAACGACCCCTGGGTAATTTATTGGATGCAGTTCAATGGAAGCAATCTTTCAGATTTTCTACTCGAAAGAGGGTTCCATGAAACTTCTATATGGTATATGAACGATCTAAACAGACTGGAACAGGCTTTTTGCGAATTGCTGGACGAGATAAATGCAAACAATTTTTTGCAACCGGCCAAATTATCCGCCCTTACTTACGCGGTGCTTATTGAATTTGTCAGTAAAGCCATTCCTTTCAGCAGCAAACGAGGAACGCAAAACGTAGATAAAATCATTCAGATTCTTCCAGCCATGCAAAAAAACGCCCACCTCCCTTTTGGATTGAATGAATGGGCAGACAGGCTGAATTTAACTCCCAATTATTTCTGCAGTCTGTTCAAAAGAGTAACCCGTGTAACGCCTCTTTCCTACATTACGAAATGCCGTATTCAACACAGCAAACAGTTGCTGCTTGGACATCCCGATATGGCGATTAAGGAGATTGCCATCAGTTCCGGCTATCCGAGCGTCAGCTACTATAACAAAATTTTTATGCATATGGAAGGCATGACACCGACCGAATTTCGCAATATTCACTTCAAGTGAGCTTGGACGGAGTCTACCCAACTCACTAGGGGGACTCCCATTAATATTGTCAATCCATCAGAGGCAGACGCCTTTATCCAAATAAAAAAAGCCTTCCAATCCATAGGATCAGAAGACCATTAAATCAATAGCTAACGAGGTTTAGCCATACAATAGTGCGGGTATCTCATTAATGCACTGCTATTTCTTTGAATTCCACTGAAAGTCAATCAAAAATCTCAATCTGCCTCACTGCAACCGGATTCTGAGGAAAATAAACTTTCAGATACCTCGGCCCCCCTGATAAATCCACTTCGACAGAAGGCTTATCCGAAAGTTTACCGAAAAATAATCTTTTGAACAGCTTGCCGTCATACGAATAAGAAATTTCCACATCATCCTGAGAAGATTCCGCAAAAGTGACAACAGCCCTCTCCGCATTTTTCCTTCCTTCCAAGTCCACCATAACCCATTGACCGGAATCGGAATCATTCGCTTTCCAGCATGTGTCCTCTTTTCCGTCTGCAACGTTCATCGCCGGATGCTCCAGTGCATAGCTGCTGCAAAATACGGGACGACTTTTTGCTATATTGGTGCTCACTCCGCTGCTTGGTATTTTCTGCACATCGGGTGGTCCTGTCTGAATGTGGATCATCTGTCCTGACCATGCCTGTTCACCTTCAGTCATCAGATCAATTGATGCGGACTGAACCCCTTCAGCTCTGGCCACGATCTGAATATTTCCCGCATAAAAGGAACGCACTTCAATCGCACCCGCTCCATCCAGGAAGCTGCCATTCTCCGGGGAAAGCACCAGCATTCTTCCGGTAGGGAAGATGGCTCCTCCCTGTATGATCTCTAATGTAACTTCAATCGTGTTGCTTATCCGATTTCCTTGCTCATCCAGCAATTCAACGATTAAATGCGCATCGTCCGTACCGTCAGTTCCCATCACATAATTGTCGGCTGTAAGCCTGAGCGCGTACGGCACCCCTTCCCGGATTTCAGGAGGAGGAGCTATTCCCAGAAGCTCGTTTCGGTACCAATACCATGAACCCAAAGGTAGTCGGTGGTAATCAATCATCCCCATAGAGCCCATATCGAAGACAAAGCTTCCATGATGAAAACCGCACCATAGCGCCTTGCCCGAACGCCATTGCGGATTCTGCTCAACCCCATCTGTGTAACTCGGCATATACTCTCCTGGCCGCCGATCGATTGTACTTCCATATTCTGACACAAAACTCGGAAATCCGGGATCGATATACAGCGACGCTCCGTCGCCGTTATAGCCGGCCAGATCACCTAATGCGTCAAAACCCTCTCTCTGGGCGCCTCCGACAGCAGCCGGGCGGGCGGGATCTAACCGGTGGCTTTCCTCCACCAAACGAACGATTAACGCACGCGCATCTTCCATGACTTCTTCATTGCTGAAGAAAGGCTCGTTGCTCATGCTCCACACGATAATACTAGGGTGATTTCGGTTCGTTCGGATCATTTCGCGCAGTGTCATCAAACAGCTCTCTTCAAACTCGGCTTTGTCTTCTTCATGAATCGGGTAAGCGCTTGCTGTCCAATACCCTTCAACATTAGCTCCTCCTACTCCCCAGAAACACAGCTCCGACCAGAACAGAATGCCCTGCCTGTCGCATTCTGCCGCAAAATAAGGATGATGAGGATAGTGTGATCCGCGTATAAAGTTCATCCCGCAATCCTTGATCAGCTTCACATCACGCCGCATGCCCGCACGGGTAACAGCGTCGCCCCACCCCGCATGATCCTGATGCACGTTGGATCCCAGAATGTCATAGTGGCTGCCGTTAAGAAAAAATCCCTTCTTGGCATCGAAATGGAACCAACGGATACCAAATATCGTAGTATAGTCGTCTTTTAGCAAGCCATTCTCATACAATTGGCTGGTTAGCGTGTACAGATGCGGAGTATCCGGATGCCAGAGCTTCGGCTGATCTACAATTCCCGTCTGCTTAAAAATCAGGCTTTGTTCAGGTTGCAGGACATCCGATTCTGCTGTGGTTTCAAACACAGTTACTCCCTTATATTCAATTCTCGATACCAGCTTGCACTTCACTGGATGCTGGTTTGCATTGACGACTTCAGTCTCTATGTTCAATGCGGCCAGGTCAGCCGATACTTCCGGTGTGGTCACATGAGTACCATACCACTCGATATGCAGAGGATCCGTAACAATAAGACTGATATCCCGGTAGAGTCCTCCATTGAATACATGTTCTCCCGCGCGCGGAGCGAGCCGTGGATTCCACAGATTATTCAGCCTTACAAACAACAGATTCGTCCCTTCCAGAGCCAGAGTGGAAATGTCGATCACAAATGCCGTGTAACCACCTTTGTGTCTGCCGGCAAATTGTCCGTTCAGATAAATCTCTGCTTCTTGAAAGGCAGCCTGAAACTCAAGCAGAATCATCTTCCCTATCCATTCCCGATCAATTTGAAGCTCCCTGCGGTAGCTGCCATAGCCTACATAAAATTCATTTTCCATAAAATAGGGGATACCGAATGAATGCGGAATACCGATATCATACCAAGCCGTGTCGTCAAAATCCTTATCCTTGCCTTCTATACAGTCTCCATAGGAAAATTTCCAGCTATCATTAATCAATGTTTCAATCCGGTTAGCAAACGATTTCAATTCTCTTCATCCTTTCACGCTATTACCCACCTTGAGCAAGGCAATGGCCCACTGCTGAACGGCAATTTACTTTAACTTTATTCTTATTATAGTAGTTAATAAACCCAGCTAAAATAACAGAATTTTTATATTAATAAAACAAAATTACGATATACCCCTTCTATCTCAATCATGAACAGAGAAAGCAAAATAGGGCTGTCTATTAAAGAGAGCCCTATCTTGCTTAATAATAATACATTAGCCCGAATTTCCATCCACTTGCAGCCTTTTTGGCAGCAGGACTACTATTCCTTGGTTTGAGTTACTCGGACTGCTTCTGAGATTGGAGGTAATCCAGCAATCTTACGATCATGACAGCAGCTTGCGCCCTTGTCGCCGTGTGGTCAGGCTTAAAGCTTCCATCCGGATAGCCGTTCGTTATGCTTGCATCTGTCATAGCGTTAATGGCTTTGCTTGCCCAATCAGCTATTTCCCCTTGGTCGGTGTAACGATTTGACGAATCCTCGGATTTCGGGGTCAGCTTACCAGCACGAGCCAGAATAACCGACATTTCCTGTCTGGTAACTTTTGCATCCGGTGCAAAAGTTTCTTTGCTTTTGCCATAGATAATTTCCAAAGCACCGGCAGTAGAAATATAATCCTTCGCCCAATGTTGGTTGATATCCTCAAACACCATGGTTCCGGAAGCTTTCAATCCGAGCGCAGTCACTACAATTTTCAAAAATTCCGCTCTCGTGATAGAGTTATCAGGTCGGAAGCTTCCGTCTTCAAAGCCGGATATTGCTCCCATTTCAATCAGACGTTCAAGCTCATTTTTCGCCCAGTACGATTCAGCCACATCCGTAAACTGAACCTTCGGTTTCTCCGGCGTTCCCGGCACTACCGGAGTTTCAGGCTTGGCCTTTTCTCCCGTAGGGCTCCATTTAGCCACAAGCGTTAAATTGGAATACACTCTTGTAGAGCTCGCAAACTTCGTTCCGTCGTTCGTAAACCATCCTTCAAAAATGTATCCCTCACGTTCGCTTGTCGGCATCGAAGATATCATTGAGCCCGACTGAACCTTTACGCTTCCTGCAGGTGTTCCTCCGTTTGCATCAAAGCTGACGACATAGTATACAACTGCCGGCTGAACTACAACCGGCGACGGCTGTACGACAGGTCTGGACACAATAGATACTGTATACACAACATGAAATCCTTCATAATTCACGGTCAGCGTCTGATTGGCTGCAGGAGCACTACTATTGAACCCGCTCACCATGTCTGCTGTTACAGGGACAGTAGTAGTCGTGTTGTCACTCCAGTTCACAATGAGAGAAAGTCCTGTCACATCCAGTGCTTCGCCGACCCAGTAGCTGGTTTTGTAGCCCGAATTGTTCAGCACAATGCCGGTCATGACCTTTTCAGTCGGGAGCGCCTCAATACTGATAGTGTACGTGGCGGTATAGTCTCCGTATGTGACCGTCAGTATCTGGCTTTCCACCGCTGCGCTGCTGTTGAAGCCGCTCACCATTTCCGCTGTTATCGGAACGACTGTCTTACTTCCGTCGCTCCAGGCGATATTAAGCGTAAGCCCCGTCACATCCAGCGGTTCTCCTACTTTATACTCGGTTTTGTAAACCGAATCGCTTACCGTGATACCGGTAATGACTTTTTCCGCCGGGAGCTCCTCAATACTGATAGTGTACGTGGCGGTATAGTCTCCGTATGTGATCGTCAGTATCTGGCTTTCCACCGCAGTGCTGCTGTTGAAGCCACTCACCATGTCTGCCGTTACCGGGACGGTTGTCTTGCTTCCGTCGCTCCAGCTGACATTCAGGGCAAGTCCCGTCACATCCAGTGATTCTCCTACTTTATAATCGGTTTTGTAAATCGAATCGCTTACCGTGATACCAGTGATGACTTTTCCGCTAGGGTCCGCCTCAATACTGATAGTATACACAGCGGTAAAGCCTCCGTATGTGATCGTCAGTATCTGGCTTTCCACCGCAGTGCTGCTGTTGAAGCCACTCACCATGTCTGCCGTTACCGGGACGGTTGTCTTGCTTCCGTCGCTCCAGCTGACATTCAGAGCAAGTCCCGTCACATCCAGCGGTTCTCCTACTTTATAATCCGTTTTGTAGACTGAATCGCTTACCGAGATGCCGGTAATAACCTTTCCACCAGAGTCAGCCCCAATGCTGACCGTATACGTAGCAGTAAGACCTCCGTATGTGATCGTCAGCATCTGACTTTCCACCGCGGCATTGCTGTTGAAGCCGCTGACCATGTCTCCTGTTACCGGAACGGTTGTCTTGCTTCCGTCACTCCAGTTTACCGTAAGCGACAATCCTTCTACGCTAATCGGCTCGCCCACCTGATATTGACTCTTATACGTTGATTCGCTGCTGATTGCAACAGACTGAGGCTGAATAATTTTGCCATAGAACTCCAATTCGGCAACGTTGCCAAACCAGTTGCTGTCATTTGTCAGCCTGAAATAACGGTATGCTCCGTGATCCAATATGTCATCCAGCTCATATATTGTCCACGTACCCAAAGTTGCATTGCTGACGTTGTTCGTCAGTCGGGTCCAGGTTTGTTTGTCGTTGGAGCCCAGAAGATACGCACCGTTCATTCTGTTTACATTGTCGGCTTTGTTACGAGGCAGCATCCGGATGTCAGTAAGCTTAACAGAGCGAAGCTCCCCGAAATCGATGTCATAGTAAGATCGGCCTGCGTTCAAATCGCCAGCCGTGTTCGTATCTCCGTCAAACAAACGATATCCCACTACTTCCTTCGGCTCAGGAGTGGTGCCACTGGGTGCCCACTGTGGATGCGAGGCTACAACCGTTGCTTCGTTATACACATCAATCTTAATCGGTTTCGCAATTGAAACTGTATAAGTCGCTGTATGTCCATCAATGGTTACAGTAAGCGTCTGGATTTCAGCAGGAGCGCTGCTGTTAAAGCCGCTTACCATATCTATAGTCACAGGGATAATAATCTCATTACCGTTGCTCCAGAATACTTTCAAACTTAAGCCTTCGACGCTTAATGAATCGTTGATCCGGTATTCCTTCTTAACAACCGTCGAATCCTCAATGACCTCGACGTTCATGATATCTTCCGGCGATTCAAGCGCCCAATGCGCTTTTAAAACCATATCATTCGTAACAATATCCTTTGCGAAATTCCACTTCTGCTCTCCGTTATACCATCCCTTAAAAGTAAAGTAATCTCTCTCAATGCTATTCGTTGGTTCATTAACCAGAGAGCCATCCGGTACAGTAACAGCATCAAGTGCAGGCTCGCCGCCATTTGTATCAAAGCTGACTTGATAATTTCCTTGCCCAGACTCCCCGAATACCTTGAAATCATAGAAGCTGGCCTTGGCACCGTCTGGTAGAGTGGAGACGGTAACTCTGACATACCGGGCTGTTCCGGTAAAATAGTCGGCTTGAACCTGGGCGCTTTTTGTATTGCCCTGATTATACTGACTAGCCTCTTTGTCAATTTTCGTGGTCCAATTAGTACCGTCTGCAGAAGTTTCAATCTTATACTTATAGATAGCTTCAGGCCGCTCCCACATGATCTGCGTACCTTCTGTGATTTTCATAACCGAGCCCAGATCAACCATATACCAATGGCCGGTCTTACGGTCAGCAGCGCTCCAGCGAGTCATCGTACTGGCGTCAATTCCATTGGAAGCCGGATAGCCTGCCTCTGAACTATCCGCACTTGCGGGTTTATTCAACGCCAGATTGATAGGTTCACCGAATACCTTGAAATCATAGAAGCCCGCCCTGGCACCGCTCGGCAATCCGGTAACCGTAATTTTTACATACCTGGCGGTATCGGTAAAATAATCAGTTTGAACCTGATCCATGCTGGTATTACCAGTATTGTCCACCACCACATTCCATTCAGCATCATCCTTGGAGGTTTCAATCTTATACTGGTAGGCAACGCCACTATTGGGCCATGATACCTGTGTACCATAGGTAATATTCCTGTTCACGCCAAGATCCACCGTATACGAATGATCGACCGCATCGTCAGCAGCTTGCCAAAGAGTAGTTGAATTGCCATCGCTGCCATTGGAAGCCGGATTGCCGGACTCCGAACTATCCGCACTTGCGGTCTTGTTCAGCGCCAGATTGGTTGGTTCCCCCAATACCTTGAATTCGACAAGTCCTGCTAAAGCACCGCTTGGCTGACCGGTCACTGTAATTCTGACATACCGGGCAGTATCAAGGAAAACATCGGATTGAACCTGATCTGTGCTGGTATTATCGGTCTTGTCAGATTTTAAGGTCCAGTTGGTATTGTCACTAGAAGTCTCAATCTTGTACGGATAGGCAACTCCGCTATTTCCCCACGTGACCTGAGTGCCATTGGTAATATTCATGCTCGAGCCCAGATCCACTGTCCACGAATGACCGGAACTATCCACAGTTGCGGTCTTATTAATCGCCAGATCAATCGGCACAGGGGCAGGAATCTCTGTCGCCGATTTAGGTGCAACTCCTCCATCAGGAATAAAATTAATATTTTGAGTGTAGTTGCCAATCTTGAAGTTCCCAGCCTCGGCACTCTCAACAACAGTTCCGTTAATCACCAAATTCTCAAATGTTATATTTTGAGTCAGACGAGTAGAGCTATAACCATAGATGTTAGACCCGTTTGCATTGGTTCCATTATAGGTAACATTCTTGAAATAAACGTTGTTAATGCCACGCCCTGGCGCAAGGCCGTAACCACCGTTCTTGTCTGTACGCAGCTCTACAGCTTTGCCTAGCCCCACAGTTCGATCTTCGATCCGGATATCCGAAAAATTCACATTGATTATCAAATTGCCGTCACTGGCATCCAGACGAATCGGACCTACCCCGTATGGCTTATTGAGCAGAACATCCAGATTCGAAAAGTTAAGTGTATCAAGTGTTTCGCCCTCCCCAGGTTTCGTTGGATCCCCGTGAGTCGCGATATTGATCGGATGAGCAAGTCCGGGCATAAGAATAGAGTTTGTTACGTTAATATTGTTTGAATTCCCCGACCAGATTCTACCTCCGTTAGGACGTGCGTTATATATTGCAATCGAATCATCACTAGTACGCATAAAGACATCATTGATGGTGATGTTGTGGGAGGAAAATATATCAATGCCATCCCCCCATCTCATGTAGCTGAAAGCTTTATAGTTATTGACGAGAACATTGGTGGCATTGCCGAATGTAGCGCCGTAGCCACCATTATTTGCGACTCCGTAATTGTTAGCAATGATTCCATCTATCACGATTTGATTGGTATAGTCTGCTGAAATAGCTTTTTCCGAGGGCCTATCAAGTACACCACGGCCGATGACTTTGGCATTCGTGGCATTATCCAAAACAATTCCACCTTTGATAGCCGCACCACCTGCGATGTAAAGTGTTTTACCACTTTTCACTACAAAATCCTGTGTATGATAACCCGGGGCAACATAAATGATGCTTGGGTCGCTGGGACTTGGGGTATACGTAGTGCCAGGAGCTACATACAGCACATCCGGATCATCGGGATTTGGCGGGTTAACCTCTAACGGGTTGGCAAAAATATGCAAGTTGTCTTGCACATTGCCATTCACCTCAACCGAAAGCTTCACAGGACCCGATATGGTAAAGGTCATTGTATTGCCGTTGATATCGGGAATAATGTTATTATGTGATGGCCGAATTTCCGCTGATTCAATGTTTCCGGTATTATCAGTAACAGATAGCTCTACCGGACCATTTGTATCAAAATAAACAAACGAAACATTTGAGGCTGTAGCTCCATATCCTACTCTTGTATTATATTCGTCTAAATCGTTCCACTCGCCTCCAGGTTCTCGGACTTTTACCGTATAGGTATTATTTAATGTGACCCCCTCAGGTGCAGGATACGTCACTAATGTAGTTGCCGCTTGAGCTTTGGCTGGAAAACTTAACAATACCGGTAAGGATGATACTAGCATTGCAAACACCAATAACATCACACCAGGTCTTTTTATACTTCTGCTAAAATACAAACTCTTCAACACACTTTCATCTCCTTTACCCAAAACTCACGATTCATTATTAAATACTCGCAAACGCTTTCATATAAACCATAATAAGACCTTCACGCGCACTAATGTGAAGTGAAGATTCTTTTCAATCCTCACTATTTGCACCAACAAAATAAGAAGCCGATCAGTTTCTCATCTTGTTGGTGCTTATTTCCCATAAATTATAGTGCTGATTGATTCTACTCTTCTTCTGATTGTATGGCCTCATCGGATTTTTTCTTGATCGCTTGAATGGCATCATCCAGCGATTTTTGCCCGACCATGTAAAGTTCGCCTTCCTGGAGAACCGTTTGGCTGATTACAGAAGATCCCGGCCCGGAAATCTTTTCATCTGCAACGCCCAAACCGCTATCAAATATGACTTTGTTCAGTTCGTCAACGGTAACGCTTCCATTGGAGGAATCCGCAATTCCTTGAAGTAATGCTACCTTATCAGCATCGCTTACATTTTCCATTGGTGGAATTCCCTTGTTTTCCTTGTATAGGTTCTGTGACAAGTAGTTGATAAATTTAAACGCAGCCTCTTTATGCTCGGACTTGCTGTTTACTCCAAACGCCGCTCCGGCCACTAATGTCCGATCTCCATCGCCGGAATCCGGTACAGGTACTTGCGTAACACCCCATTTCCAGTCAATCGGATACGTCTTCTGATCGGTTAGTAATCCCATGTACCAGCCGCCGATCAGATGCATGCCATAATTCCCGGTCATGAAGGCGTCCCATGCTACCTTCTGCGTTTTAAATTCGAGCCAGCTAGGTTGAATCTTGTCAACATTACCTAAATCCGCAAATAATTTCAACGCTTCCTTATACGCCGGGTCGTCATAATTGGATGTTCCGTCCTCCTTATAAGCCGGCACGTCCTTTTGTCTAGCTGTAAAATATAGATAATTATCGTAGTCCAGCATAAGGGATCCGTAGATTCCTTTTTCAGCGTTTGTCAGCTTTTTAGCTGTTTCGATATATTCACTCCAGGTCCATTTACCGGAAGGATATGGCACGTTGGCATCGTCAAATATTTTTTTATTGTAAAAGACATACCATTGACCGATATCCGTTCTCAGAAAATAGGTATTTCCGTCATCCGCTTTCGGGAGATATTTACCATAGCTCTTCCCCAGATCGACGCTCGCATTGTTTGCCAAATCATTCAATGGAGCAAGATATCCTGCCTTTACATATTTCTCCTGAGTGATCGGATTATCAAGGATGACTACATCTGTGGAATCGCCTGAACCCAGCAAAATATTCATTTTCTGTACAGCTGCTACTCCATCTCCGGGCAACACATTCATTTCAACCTGATCTCCGCCAAGCGCATTATATTCCGATATCATGTCGGAAAACACCTTATTTTTGGATTTTGCCGAATCCAAAAACATTTTAATGGTGACCGGCTCTTTCTTCGTCCCGTCGGAACCCGACGCATTGTTTGCACCTGGCGAATTGCCTGAGGAATCTGACGATGAATTATTGCCGCACGCAGCGACAAGACCTGTCAGCATGATTCCAACCAGCATCAATGAAAGCACTTTCATAAACCCCTTCATTTTATTGCCTCCTAGCTGTTTATTTTATTTGCAAAGTTAGTATAGAACACTTTCTTTGTGCCCTTAATGCAATTACTACCGAAATCTTACACTTTCTTATTAGATATTCACTAATATTGACGCTGCTGCTGATTAGGGTTCGGGCAAAAAACAGAAAAGTTCACTTTTTTTATTAAAAAGTGAACTTTTTACGGTTTATCCATTAAATCTTTTGGGCGAAACGCCCGTGATTTTTTTGAAAACTCTACTAAAGTAATGTTCATTTTCATATCCGACCATCTGTGAAATTTCATAAATTTTATATTTTTGTTCGGTAAGAAGCCGTTTCGCAGCTTCAATGCGAACATTCGTCACGTAATCAATAAAATTAGTACCCGTTTCCTTTTTAAACACCGCACTAAAATAATTAGCCGAAAAATTGATATACTTGGATACAGACTCTAATGATATCTCTTCCATATAGTTTCGATTTACAAACTGCTTTGCTTTGGCGATCATCCGTTTCGGTTCGTCGGCATGGTCAAGCTCATTCAATAATTTCACTTTTAATTGTTCGATCCAAGAGATAAAATCTCTTTGTGTTTTTAACTCCTCAAGCTGCTTATACGGATCAATTTCCCATAACTTTCCTTTCTCCATTTTGTATTTATCCAGATAAGAATTGATCATAAAAATCAGTGCAGCACAGGTGGCTTTTAAATGCTCCCTTGTAATTTTTTTAGCGTCCACAAGAAAATAATTGATCATCATATCAAATGAATTACCAATCCCTAGAACATCGGCTGCTTCAAACTGTCTTTCCAAATTTTTGAGATCTAAATCAAGAGATAAGTCGTCATCCTCCGACGACTCGGGAATAATATCCTTATATCTTATTGTACTACCCCTCGGTAGATTGAAATTCTGGTTAACTGCATACAATGCCTGTTGATACGCAATTGGCAATTTTACATATTCCTGAAAAAAATTACTAACCCCTATAGTAACGCTAATGTTCAGATATTCCTTCAAAAATCGTTTTATTAATCGTTCCAATTCTGCAACCTTTTGATCATATTGATCGAGATTTTTTTCTTCTCCGGCGGAAAATATAATGATATATTCTTCCGGTCGGGAGCAAAATACAACTCCATATTGATAGTCTACCAAAACCTCATTAATAATGTTCATTATCGCATAATCTAAAAGGTAAACATCCTTTGTATTCCTTTTATCGAAGCGGCCTTTGTTATCCAGGTTTAGAACAAGACAAATCAAATTTTGCCCTGGCAAAGTAATCTGAATCTCTTTTAATTTTCCCTCAAACTCGTCATTCCGGTACTTATGTCCGAATACCATTTCCTTAAACAGCTTTTCCTGAATGGTCGATATATTCTCTTTTGAACGCATGAAGTATTTTTCTGCCGTCTTTTTCGTATGTTCTGTTTCAATTTTCTCCCTCAATTTATTCAATAGCTCAGTTAAAGCTTTAGGTTCCATTTCAAGTTTTAATATATAATCATTAGCCCCAAGTCTCATTGCTTCCTTGACATATTCAAAGTCATCGTAAGCGCTTAGGACTAAAAATTCTACCGGAATGTTTTCCTTTTTTACCGCTTTGATCAATTCGATCCCGTTCATAACAGGCATATGAATATCGGTAATTACAATATCAGGCTGCAAGTCCATAATCATAGCAAATGCCTTTTTACCATTTTCAGCTTCCCCAACAACTTCAAACCCTGCTTCATTCCATTGAACAAAAGATTTTATTCCTACTCTTGCCAGCACTTCATCATCAACAATAAGCACCTTGTGCAATCCAATTCCTCCGTTCAATTCTGCGTTGTTTCATCCTTCAAAGTTATCGATGGCAGGATGACTTTATATATCGTGTATTCATTCTCCCTGCTTTCAATTTGAACCCCGTACTGTTGACCATATTCCAGTTTAATTCGATCATTAATATTTTTTATTCCTATACCGTTAAACCTTTTTTTATCATCCGACAGTAAATCTTTAATTTTATGAGAGGGTATTCCAACACCGTTATCCTTGATCGTAAATATGAGATCATTATTGTGGATTTCAGCTTTAATCCAAATGGTCCCTCTTCCTTCCTTCGGCTCAATTCCGTGAAAAATAGCATTTTCAATAATAGGCTGCAAAATGAATTTGATGCATTGGCAATCCAAACATTCTTCCTCTACTTCATAGATAATTTCAAACTTATCTTTGTATCTTAGCATTTGAATAAAAACATAATCCTTCAGATTATTTAGCTCGTCCTTCACTAAAATATATGGATCCATCTTGCTCGTTGTATTCTTTAGTAGTCTTCCGAGCGATTCAACTACTGCTTTAATATTGTCTTCTTTCTTTATAATGGCCATCCATCGGATCGTATTTAGCGTATTATATAGAAAATGAGGATTGATCTGTGATTGAAGGGCTTTGTATTCGGCATCTCTTTTCATTTTTTGTTCTTCTATAATGGTATCGAAAAGCATATTAATTCGATCCAGCATGTAGTTGAAATTATGACTCATTATACCGATTTCATCTTCTCTGGTATAAGTTGACCTGGAGTCCAATTTTCCGTTCTTCACATTTTTCATTATTTTTGTAAGTCCCTTTATAGGCTTAACAATAGCCGATGATACAAAAAACAATATAAAAGTAAAAATAATTAACGAAATCAAAAAAACGTATAAGGTAGCATTAATAATTTGCTTGTTATCCTTGATTAATTCGCTATATGGAATTTTTTCTACAACCCACCAGCCATATTGATTCAAATATTGATAAGCAACTAGATAGCGCTTACCGTTTTCGGTCGAGATGAAGCTTCCGTTTTCAGCATCCAGTTTACTCAAATCTTTAAAAGATTGATGTACCTGACTGGTATCAGGATGCACAACAACACTACCGTTATTATCCAAGATAATAATTTGATTATTTGAATTTGTATTCACTTTTTTAAGCGAATTAGAAAACACATCATTAGAGACCGCAAAATAAGCAACACCTATCATTTTTTTGAAGTCGCTGTCTTTGATTACTCGAGAAAACGAAACCACTGTTTTGGATAATCCGGTAGTTGTTTTAAGATTCTGAACCCCAATCCAGTTAATTTTACCATCTAAACTTATAGTCTGATTGAACCATGCAGATTGTTTCATGCTTTCTGGTTCGAACTTGAAAGAATCGCTCCCATATAAATATAAATTCCCATTCCTCCCTAACATTGCAATGCTTGATACATATGGAGAGATTTGTACATAAGAAAAATAATTATCTACACTTTGATTCATTTTATTAAAACCGGAGTATAATTCGGCAGTATTGCCATAATAATTAGACAAATAATCATATTCTCTTGAATTTGAAAAAAAATAATCACTCATTTGTTCCAACTGAAACAAGTCTTTCTCTATACTATTTCCAATATACATAGCAGTCTCAATGTAGGAAGAGCTTACTTTATTTTTAAGCACCTTTACTGAAATATAGTAAGAACTCAGACTAATAACAAGAGTCGGTACAACCAAAGCAAATAAAAAAGCGACAAATATTCTGCTCTGAATGCTTTTTTTCATGTTAAATAAATTCTCAATTTTCAAGATATCCTCCACCTTAAAATCTATTCGCAAAGTCAGATTATTCACGAAGAATACGAAAGGGCTTGCTCTCAAAACATATGTATATTTTATCAAAGTAAATGCCTAGGAAAAAGTGATTTAAGATATTTCAATTGTTTAATTATTGGCCTGCAAGCAGGACATATATGAATCTGGCGCGGTTCGAGATAAACAAGTCACCTTCTTCTGCTTCGAGCTTAATGGCTAAAGCCACTAGAAAAAAAGCACTACCCTTATTCGGCAGTGCTTTCTACTTGATTGGTTGCTTCCTGTTCTCCCGGAACTCTTCAGTAGCATCAGCGCTGGAGGGCTTAAAGGTCGTGTTCGGGATGGGTACGTGTAAAGCCTCCGTCATCACATCATGAGACTATCGCGGTATGCACCTAACCTTTTACACCAGTTGAAGCAATGCCTTCCACAAAATATTTTTGGAGGAAACTAAATAATGCCACAGTAGGTATGACTGCCAAGGTGGCGCCAGCCATTTGCAAAGCGTAGTTCGCCCCGCCCAGTCCCTGGAAAGTTGTCAGTCCGACAGTTAAAGTCTGACTTTTAATAGTGTTAATAAAAACATACGGGTTGGCATAATCATTCCATGACCAAATGAACGTAAACAGGACCATAGTTACCAGAGGAGGCTTGATAAGCGGCATTATAATTTTGGAATATATTCTGAAATGTCCGCACCCGTCAAGAACTGCTGCTTCAGATAATTCTTTGGGAATACCCATCATAAATTGTCTTAGCATAAAGATAAAATAAACATCAAATGCTGCCGGCAATACAAGTGCCCAATACGAATCGGTCAGACCGATATTTTTGTAAAACAGGAACCTTGATACTATCGTAGTATCCGGCGTAATCATCATGGTTGAAATAAATACCATGAATAATACATTTTTTAACCTGAATTCAATTTTTGCAAAGGCGTAAGCTGCCATCGTTACAAATATTCCTCTTAGGACAATCGTCAAAACGACAACTCGAAGGCTATTAAAATACCAACCAAAGTAATATTCATCTTTAAAAATGCTTGAATAGTTTTCCCAAGTGATTGTTTCAGGAATAATTGTGGTGAATGGACTTTCAAAGACCATGGCCTGGGTTTTGAATGATGACGAAATCATAATGATAAAAGGTACAATCATCAGGATTCCAACGAGAAGCATAATCACGGAAAAAAGCAGCTTTTTATAGTTCATGGAGGAACTTTTTAAAGTCAATTTTGTGCCCATTTTTTTTGCCACTTCCATTGTATTAGAGTGATAATAAGAATAACTAGAAACAGTAACATCGCTTGTGCTGAAGCAAAACTGTATCTATTAAAGGTGAAGGCTTCTTCATAGATGTTTAACGATATTACCCTTGAGGACGTGCCAGGACCTCCATTTGTAAGCAACTTGACGATAGCATAGTTTTGAAACGACCCTATCAAAGTTGTAATGACCAAGAAAAAAGTGATTGGCGATATTGAAGGAACTGTAATGCTTATGAATTTTCTCCATGTTCCGGCCCCATCGATAGAGGCTGACTCATAAAGGTCCTTTGACACCCCTTGCAAGGCTGCCAGAAAGACAATAGTTTGGAAAGCCAGGTTGATCCAGACATTGACAATAATGACCGAGATCAAGGAAGTATTCACTCCGCCAAACCAAAGTGGAGGGTTAGATACACCCATGAGCTCTAACAACTGGTTGATAGGCCCATTGAGCGGATCAAATATTAATGACCATACCATCGCCACTGCAGTAACATTCGATACATACGGCATGAAGATCAACGTTCGAGTTGCTGTCCTAAAGTAAAAGCTCTTGTTAATCAGGATCGCCAGCAATAAGGACAAAATAAGCATCACGGGCACGTATATTATTGAGAAGTACAAACTTTGCAGATAGCCGTTCATAGCTTGTTCGTCGGAAAATACATTTATATAATTTTTCAAACCGACAAAATCCATATTCAAAGGTCCGACCTTATTATAATCCACAAAACTAAGAACAACTGTGAATAGAATAGGTATCAGAATAAAAATGAAAAACCCAATAAAGATCGGTGCTAAAAAAAGTATGGCGGATAATTCCTCAGACGATGGTTTTTTTATTTTACTCATTACGAAAACCTCACTATTTGTACCAACAAGATGAGAAGTTGATCAATTTCTCACCTTGTTGGTGCTTATTTCCTCTAAAATATGGTGCTGATTGTTTTATTCTTCTTCTGATTGTATGGCCTCATCGGATTTTTTCTTGATCGCTTGAATGGCATCATCCAGCGATTTTTGCCCGACCATGTAAAGTTCGCCTTCCTGGAGAACCGTTTGGCTGATTACAGAAGATCCCGGCCCGGAAATCTTTTCATCTGCAACGCCCAAACCGCTATCAAATATGACTTTGTTCAGTTCGTCAACGGTGACACTTCCATTGGAGGAATCCACAATTCCTTGAAGTAATGCTGTCTTATCAGCATCGCTTACATTTTCCATCGGTGGAATCGCCTTGTTTTTCTTGTATATGTTTTGCGACATGTAGTTGATAAATTTAAACGCAGCCTCTTTATGCTTGGATTTGCTGTTTACTCCGAACGCCGCTCCGGCCACTAATGTCCGGTCTCCATCGCCAGAATCCGGTACAGGTACTTGCGTAATACCCCATTTCCAGTTAATCGGATACGTCTCCATATCGGTTATTATTCCCATGTACCAGCTTCCGATCAGATGCATGCCATAATTTCCAGTCATAAAGGCATCCCATGCAACCCTCTGCGTTTTAAATTCGAGCCAGCTCGGTTGAATTTTGTGAACATTGCCCAAATCCGCAAAGAATTGCAATGCTTCCTTATAAGCCGGGTCGTCGTAATTTGACATTCCGTCTTCCTTATAAGTTGGCACATCCTTTTGTCTTGCTGTAAAATATAGATAATTATCGTAGTCCAGCATAAGGGAACCATAGATTTTTTTATCAGCGTTTGTCAGCTTTTTAGCCGTTTCGATATATTCACTCCACGTCCATTTGCCGGAAGGATATGGTACGTTGGCATCATCAAATATTTTTTTATTGTAAAAGACATACCATTGACCGATATCCGTTCTCAAATAGTAGGAATTTCCGTCATCCTCTTTAGGAAGATATTGACCATAGATTTTCCCCAGATCGACATTCGCATTGTTTGCCAAATCATTCAATGGAGCAAGATATCCTGCCTCTACATATTTCTTCTGAGTGATCGGATTATCAAGGATGACTACATCTGTGGAATCGCCTGACCCCATTAAAATATTCATTTTCTGTACAGCCGCTACTCCATCTCCGGGCAACACATTCATTTCAACCTGGTCTCCACCAAGCGCATTGTATTCTGAGATCGTGTCCAGATACACATTATTTTTGGATTTTGCCGAATCCAAAAATATTTTAATGGTGACCGGCTCTTCCTTCGTCTCGTCGGAACTTGACGCATTGCTTGAACTTGGCGAATTGGCCGGGGAACTTGACGATGAACTATTGCCGCACGCAGCGACAAGACTTGTCATCAGGATTCCTACCAACATCAATGAAAGCACTCTCGTGATTCTCTTCATTTTTGCCCCCCAAAAATAGTGAATTTTATTTACTGAAATTAGTATAGAACATTTTTTTTTTGCCCTTAATGCAATTACTATCGAAATCCTGCACTTTCTTATTCTATATTCACTAGTATTGATGTTGCTCCTGATTATGGTTAGGATATAAAGCAAAAAAGTTCACTTTTTTATTAAAAAGTGAACTTTTTACGGTTTATCCCTGAATTTATTAGGTGAAACAGGTGGACTGGTTTTGTATTAAAGTGAATATTTACCTCAATTACTGCCTCCATCCATACCATCTAGCCAGCATGGTTGAAGTCGTAAGGAAAACTAAAGCTTCAATCAAACGAATGAAGCTTCCACTTACCAACGTTATCTGCGATAACGGCACATATCCCTCTCCTTCTCTTTTCACACCATAAAAATCGATCATCAGACACCACTTATCGTTGATTAATTTAAAGGCGGACAGAACTTCATAAACGCCTTGCTGCAGCTTGGCTATCTTTTGGTCGAAAGCTTCAACTCGGGTATAGTCTTCTCCGGTTATTGTACTCCTTCTCTCAAAGATTATCGTAGCAGGATTACCCTCACTTTTGAGGAAGCGATAGAAGTCCGTTTTCTTCTTTAATCGCCGAATCGATGACTTCGCTGTCTTTTTTTCGCATGGTTTTTCGTTAGCTTTTCATGTAAAAAAAGAATGAAAGATTACGCGGTCTTCCCGTTATCGACCAACCCAACAAGTTCGAAATCAGCATGTTCAATATCATGAACTCTGTCATGAGACGAGCCTCTTCCTTTCTCAAAAAATCTTCAAACATTATTCACATAAATGTCCAGTTTCATAAAAATATATGATTTTAATCACAAAATTCCCTTTAGAAAACCAACTAATCCCTTTTATGTTTTTCAACATCCTCATAAAAGGCACTAATCTCTGTTGAGGATTGTGCCTTTTGTTTGAAGGTTGCCTTTTTGGACTCTATTCCCCATTTAGTTACAGAAAGGAGATGAAAACTTATGACATTGAGAGTTGACGTTAAAAATTTTGTTGAAAGAGCTTTCAGCAGTTATGTTAAAGCTTGTCTTCAGCACGCCCAAAAAGATTATTTTAAGAAACTGAGGCGTGATTCAACTTTTACTGTTCCTTTGGATGCTGTCACTTTTGAGATTAATATCAACTTTTTAGTTCGACACCACGACATGCCGCAGCCACATAACATACCTGTTTTTTCTCAAATCTCTGAAGTATCACATCTTACATCAAAGGAACAAAGGCTGTTGTACCATAAATATTATGAAGATAAAACAGATAAAGAAATTGCTCGACTTTTTGAATCAGTAGACAAGCTGTTTCCAAAATGAAATCAAACGTTCTGGCGAAGCTTAAAAGTATTATGGAGAATTAGAGGCTTGTTTGCTTGTCGTAGTCCTCCCCTTTTATCATGCATCGCGCATCAATCACATCTGGACGATAAAAGGAGGATGAGCATGAATAGTGTTTCTACTCTGCTCCATTTAGCACAAAAAGGTGATAAAGAAGCAGAAGCCAAATTGATTGTCCGCTATGAACCAGTTATTAATAAATACGCCAAACGAAATGGAACTATAGATGAAGATTGTAAACAACAGTTGACAATTGCTTTTATCCTGGCAGTTCGTCGC